>Ga0233434_1000645_pt1 | contig 37789 bp, 34 predicted proteins | sample SI_122_August201_4_FD_182738 | JGI IMG/M metagenome (GOLD analysis project Ga0233434, IMG submission 182738) | Seawater microbial communities from Saanich Inlet, British Columbia, Canada - SI_122_August2016_120_MG | ecosystem: Environmental > Aquatic > Marine > Inlet | place: Canada: British...
GAAACCTGCGTGCTTTGGCCCAAGCAAACCGCAAAAAAAATGAAAGGTGCTCAGGTGATTCCAAAGGCACCAGGCCGTCGAGCTACACGCCGCTGCAATCGCCTCTAACTCCTGCCCGACTCTTGTACAGGATTGATCTAACCCACCCAAAGACCCGGCGGCTGTGAAACGCATAATGTCGTTGCTTTTTAGCTCGCTGATAACCTGCGGCGAAACGGAACGGTTCGAGTCCGCCTCACCTGCCTGCGCTGCGATCATATCCAACAACGGTGCCAGTATAAGGTTGCCTGGTAACATACGAGGCACTATAACAATTGGACTCCTGAGATTACAGTTAGCACGCTGCATTCAAAAAACTGCCACATCCCATATCCTGTTGCGCCCCTTTAAAGTTTTAGATCTATTGAACCTCACGGAAAAACCGCAAAACTTCCGCAGGGAACTGCTTCGCCAAACGCTCACTGCCACCCCAGGGCCAAAAAAGCGCATGGCCAACCCCCGGGACTAGCCACAACTTAGCCCTGGGCAAAGCCACGTAGGTTTCAACGACAACAGGCAATGGAAACGATTCGTCCCGGTCACCTGACACCAACAGGGTAGGGGTTTTAAGATCCCTGAGGTCCGAAACCTTTATATCCGCGACAAACTTCGCGCTGAGCATTGAACGGATCTTTTCCATATCTCCATTGTGATTACGCAGCAGGTCCTGGCGGTACGCCTCTGGTAGCAGTTCGAACGGCTCACCAGAGCGATCTTCTAGAACGGTGAAGGCGCTGGCGGCCAAAACCATCGATTGAACTCTTGAGGGCTCCTGTAATGCCATCTGCAACAATGTCATACCCCCAGCAGAATAACCCACGCCATGAATCTGTTTCACGCCCAGGTGATCCATCAGTTGCCACATATCTCTGGCAGCGTCTGCGATGATGAAACTACTCCGCAGTTTGCTGGACTGTCCGTGACCGGGTAAATCTACAGCAATCACCTTGTAATTATCTACGAATTCATCCAGAAAACCCCGCCACTGTTCGCCATACCCCGAGTAGCCATGGAGTAATAGTAGTGGTTTACCTGTTCCGGACACCCGGTAGTGAAGCTCTCCTCCACTGGTCCTGACCGTGCCACTCGTATTCCAGTCTGCAGCGTGAGCATTCAGGCACAGCGTGATGATAAGCAGCGATAAAATTAAGGTCTTCATCGAAAGCTAACTCTTGCAAAAGAAATAGCAAGAGTAAACCACCGACCAGCACCTGTCGCAAAAACGTTTCCAGTGATGACAAATCTACCCTCACCTTTACACCACGCCACATCAAACCCCAGGAGCAGGCGCAGGGGTCAATGGGGATAGCTATTGGTTGCTCTATTCGGTGCTCTATTCAGTGCTCTATTCAGTGCTCTATTCAGTGCTAGTATCATTCCCATGGACTCCTAAGCATTGCCCACCTACAAAAATAACGAAGCAATAAATATGAACTGGGCCGAAATCGAAAAGCTAGAGAGTTGGGCGGAAGTAAACCCTGATGACGTTCCGTTAGATAAATTCAATATGAGCCGCCCCGAACTCTAGAAAGCTAATGTTCACGAAGCGTGGTTTGAGAGACTAAGAAAAGAAGACCCGGTTCACTTTTGTGCAGAGAGTAAAGTCGGCCCATTCTGGTCGATTACCCGTTTTGAAGACATCAAGGCGGCTGATACCAACCATAAGATATTTTCATCAGAGGGCGCGATCGCGATAGGCATTGTTAACGACGATTTAACCCACCCAATTTTATCGCGATGAACCAACCGAAACATGACGAGCAGCGCAAAGCCGTAACCCCTACAGCAAGTCCGAGCAAGCTGAGTCGGCTCGAAAGCATTATCCGAGATAAAGCAGCGCTCATCCTGGATAACCTTCCAGCCGGAGAAACATCCGATTGGGTCGACAAGGTCTCTATCGAAATGACGACCTACATGCTGGCCATACTATTTGACTTTCCCATGGAAGATCGACGGAAACTCACGCACTGGTCAGACGTCACTACAGCAGATGGTATTTATTCTTCAAGTTGGCATGAAAAAGCATTCAATACCATTCAAGAAAATTGCAGATGAACTCTCCGATGCAAAAGATGCCTATAAGCGCGGTGATTACACTACTGCGATGCTATCGTTTGAAAAATTAGCGGAGCAAGGTGATGCAGAAGCTATGATTCGAACGGCTGCTTCTGGCCAGTGAAACCTGTGTGCGCAACTGAGGTCACGTGATACATAGGCAGTAGTGGATTGGTCCTGCGAACCTCTTCACGAACGTCTTAAACTCCACTCATGTTTTCCCACTCAAAGTGATAGGTGCTCTCACGCACAGTTCTTGATGTGCTGGCGACCCAGAATTGCGTACGACCCAGATTAATCGCCTTTGATCATGACAAGGGAATGTTTTCCTACAGCCTCACCGCGGGCAAGCCCATCGATATGCAGGACTAAACCGTTGTCGCCACGGTGACCCCGGTACTACTTTCTGGGCCGACTGGCGCCTTTTTGAGCATGAACGGTATCGTCGATACAAACTGATACACATTAGAAACGTCACGTTACTCGATGCCTACAAAATGCCTCTACTCTGAAAGTTCAGCTTCTCGTCTAATTCTCACTATCGTTGCCAATCAACGAAATCTCCAGATTCTCTTAACAATAGTGAGGAAACAATATGAATACCCTATCGAAGTTATCTGTTGCGTTTACGTTGATATTAGCTCCACTCAGCGGCTTCGCAAGTAACCTCCAACTTGAACTAAAACGTAGCTCACCCAATAAAATTGTAGGTGGTGTGCAACTACCAGCGGGAGAAAGACCTTGGATGGTCTCCCTGCAATCAAATAGCGGAGACCACTACTGTGGGGGCTCGCTAATCGCGCCGGATTGGGTGCTGACCGCAGCTCATTGTGTGGAAGGTGAAAACGCCTCGGACATTCGCGTGGCGGCAGACTTTATCAGCCTTCGAAGACCTAATGAGGATGCTACCGCTAGCGTTTCCGAAATCATTATCCACCCAGACTACAACAGCGAAACTCCCGCCGACATCGCCTTGCTGAGGCTGGACTCCAGGATCGAGTACGTTGATCTACTCTCGATTGCAGACGAAGACGTGATGAACAACTACGCACCCGGCGGCACGTTAATGTCGGTATCTGGTTGGGGGGTCACAAGAGAGGATGGTGAAATCCCTAATCGGTTACGTACAGTCGATCTACCTTTAGTCACGAATGAGCAGTGCAATAGTCCAAATGCCTACAACGGCGATATCAGTCACACTGAGATATGTGCTGGTTACCAGCGTGGCGGCAAAGATTCTTGTCAGGGCGACAGTGGGGGTCCTCTGGTAATGAGGCTTCAAGGGAACTATGTTCAGACCGGTATCGTCTCCTGGGGTGATGGTTGCGCCAGGCCCGACAAGTATGGTGTTTATGCCAGAGTCGCTAGCTTCAACAACTGGATTGCTGATGTTCAAAACGGTTCTGCGATTAATCCGGGCTCAATTGTTACGACCTTACCACCGGAAGATGGACAGCTAGTCAGCGGTGTACCCCTTTTCCCTCTTAGCGCTTCAGAAGGTGATCGAGAAACTTTCGAACTGAAGGTCCCTAGAGGAGCAAAGATCTTGTGGATTGATATCACCGGCGGAGAAGGCGATGCTGATTTACTTATCGCGCACGGTAGGTCTCCCGACTGGGATGATTTGGACTTCGCTCCTTATCTGGATGGTAACGAGGAATGGGTTTTGATTGAGGATCCAGCACCAGGTGCTTGGTATATTTCGGTAGACGCGTATAGCAATTTCGATGGTGTCGAATTGATGGCTTTTACTCGATAAATACCAGCCAACGATGAGACTACGGGCCGGTCAGGAAGCCCGTAGTCTTGTCCCAGGAGAACACTCATGAAAAAAATATTCCCATTGATCGTGGTTTTGATCATCCACAGTTTTTTAGTCTCTGCTTGCGCCATGAGCCCTGTTACTGTTCGCGACTCATCACCCGAACCACTTTACGGTATGACCTTGGGTAATGGCTTGATCAGTGCGCAGGTACTCTCCAATGGGTGTACGACCGCAGATTCGTTCAAATTGGAATCGCAGGCCGGTAAGCAGCTGACACTAATGCGGAGTACCCCTGACAGATGCCGACGTGCTAAGCACAAAGTATGGGTCGATATCCCGCTGCCCGAAGAAACCAAGAAGGTTTTTTTTCTCTCAAACCCCTTCTCAACAAATTGGTAGAATCAGCACTCAGCCTAGAAACCACTGACACCATGGAACTCAAAAACACCATTGCTATCGTCGACGATGACCAGGAGTTGAGCGAGCTGGTCGGTAGATTTCTTCGTGAGAACGGTTTCGATGTTATCCACGTATATGACGGCAGTTCAGCCATCGAAGTTATTGCCAGAGACAAGCCTGATCTCGTCATTTTGGACCTTATGTTACCAGGAATCGACGGACTTACCGTTTGCAAACAGATTCGAAGTACATATCTTGGCCCAATCATTATGCTAACAGCACTGAACGATGAGATTGATGAAGTCACCGGCCTGGAAGTTGGTGCAGATGACTACCTGGCGAAACCAATCAAGCCCAGAGTGCTACTAGCCCATATACGGGCACAATTACGTCGACAGAATTTATCTCAAGCCCTCAACGACACGGACACAGTCGCTTTTGGAAATGATGAATTTTCAGTTTCCATCAGCTCAAGAGAATTGACACAAAACGGCACACCCATCATGTTGACTAGCGCAGAATTTGATCTGCTCTGGTTACTGGCAGAAAGCGTCGGCAAGGTGTTGACCCGGGAAGAATTGCATAAAAAAATATTTAGCCTTCCTTATGATGGCATGGACAGATCGCTCGACTTGCGGATATCACGGATACGGAGAAAGCTAGGTGATAGCCCGAAAGCTCCCAAGATAATCAAGACCGTCAGAAATGTCGGCTACCTGCTGGTACAACGAAAATGAAACGCATTCTCCTTGTCATCGTCGTCCTAGCAGGTAGTCACCTGACTGCTTTGACGTTGTTTAACCTTGCAATGGTAGAACCAATCTACCAGTGGCAGTATGAGCTTCAGGAAGAAACCGATACTCCGCGACTCAATAATTTGGAAGTAGCTCTCGCCGGTTCGCCCAAACTTAACCCGGAACGGGTGGCAGATATAGCTGCCTTGTTCGACATTGATATCAATTGGTACGCATATGATGATTCGGATATCCCGAGTGACCTTACCCAATTGAAATCAGAGTTCGTTGACCAACGAGAAATAGTTGATATTTACGGCATACCCACTTTTTTCGCGACCAACCATGTCTACGAATTCTATCCATCTACCCAATCACTAGTTCTGTCCTACCTGTCAGAAAACGTGGCATGGATCCTTAGCCTATTACTTACCTGTTGTATATTTGGTCTCTATGAACTTTTCGCACTCAATCAGCTCAAATCACTCCAAAACAAGTTGTCTCTGGCCTCTACATCAATTGACCAGGGTCATCAATCAAGCCAAACGATTGATAGCAGCGATTTACTCACAAGCTCTCTCGACATGGCGGACGAACTGGTCACAAGAAGCCGAGAAGAATCATTACACCACGATCAATTGTTAACCGCGCAGCGAGACCTGCTACACGGTGTTGCACATGAGTTGAGAAGCCCATTAGCCCGCATCGAATTTGCTCTCGAGCTACTGATGGATGCCGGTGAAGAACAGAAGACAGACCTCAGAAAATCCGTTGATGATGCTGTCAACGACCTCGATGAATTGGTTAAAGAAATCCTTAGTTACTCCAGGCTGCAACAGGTTGATACCGCAATCAACAGATCATTAATTGATATTCCGCAGCTAACTCAGGCGTCAGTTGAAATTGTAAAGGTGCCCTATAGCGGCATCGAATTCAAAACTTCCATTGAACCTGTTGTCTATAGTGGAGACGCTAACCTACTGAAACGAGCGCTGGTTAACTTACTTCGCAATGCCGGAAGATTCGCGACTACCCTCTGCGAAGTTTCAATCGTTAACGGCAAGATCCAAAACACTTCCGGCTTAATCATCTCCGTCGACGACGATGGCAACGGTATTCCTCCCGGTAAGCGAGAGCGAATCTTCGAGCCTTTCACACGACTGGACCCAAGCCGATCACGCGATTCAGGTGGCTGTGGGCTGGGGTTGGCCATCGTGACATCAATCGTTGCTAAACATGGCGGAACAATTCTTGTTGACGATAGTCCACTGGGTGGGGCGAGGTTTCAGCTGTTCCTACCTAATAAGGGGGCAGGGCCATTCAACGCTGAATCACAAAAAGGGTGAAACGCCGCGATTCATAGAGCAACCCAACGAAGATTGGCAAATAGAGCAACGCGCTAACTAATGAGCCAACCGACTACAGCCGACTCCTTTCTGCTATTCCGGTGTTTTCTTGCGATATTTGCTATAGAGGTGGCTTCCCTTAGCTTCAAAAGAACTAGCTTCAAAAGAACTAGCTTCATAAGCACTAGCATCATCTGAATGAGTCTCACTTCCCTTCGCCTTGCGTCCCTTGCCGACATTTTTCTTATTCCGGGCACGCTTCTTTGGGGCAGGACTTTTTGATACAGCGGGTTTGCGGGTCTTTTTCCTGGTCCCGGCAGCCTTGCCCGACTTCTTGAGCTTGACGGGACCTGTATAATCCGCCTTCAGCCCTTTCACCGATCGCAGTTCAAAGCGAATGTTCAGATAGCGCTCGATACTGGAGTTCTTGTTCCAATCGATATGGTTTACCAGCGTAACCGCCTTGCCTTGCTTTCCCGCACGTCCCGTTCTTCCAACCCGATGTACATGGTCGTCGCCCGAATGGGCCACCGTGTAATTGATCACCAGGTCAACGTCGGACACATCAAGGCCCCTGGCGGCGACATCGGTCGCTACCAGCACCTGCAACTTGCCATCACGGAACCGATTCAACACCTGCTTGCGGTCACTTTGCGGTATCTCGCCATGCAGATACCCGACTTTCAATGCCGTCGCTGCGAGATGTTGGCCGACCGCAGTACATTGCGCCCGGGTTTTGCAAAAAACAAACACCTTTTCCGCTCTTTCTTCTTCTACCAGCGCTTTGATCAGCTTGTGTTTGTGATCATCACCGTCTGCCAAAACCATCTGTTGGGTTATCTGGCTATGCCCTTCCTTGAAGGAGTCAACTTCAATAGACACAGGATTGTCCAAAATATCCTGAATACGACCAAAGTTCCTATGTTTCAATGTTGCCGAAAACAACAGATTCTGTCGCTGCTGCCTGCAGGAGGCGGCTATGGTATTCATATCCTCTGCAAAACCCATGTCGAGCATCCGGTCAGCCTCATCAAGCACCAGAAACTCAAGATCATCGAAATCGATTGAGCCCTTGTCCAGGTGCTCTACCAATCGGCCGGGCGTCGCGATAATCACTTCAGGGTTTTTGCGTAACGATGCAATCTGATGTTTATAAGCTTCACCACCGATGACAATACCGCACTTGATAGGTGTGAATTTCGCGAGTTTCTCGAAGGTCTTTACCGTCTGGAGTGCAAGTTCCCGCGTCGGCAAAAGAATCAATCCTCGCGTACCGTGGCCAGGAGCGTCCATTCGAAGCATGTGATCCAGCATCGGCAACAGGAACGCGGCGGTTTTGCCACTGCCGGTTTTGGCCGATACCATGACATCCCGACCTTCAAGAATTGCCGGTATGGCGCTGCTTTGAACCTCGGTAGCCTCGCTGAATCCCAGTGTATCGAGCGCCTTGAACAGCTGTTTGTGTAAAGGTAAATCCAGTAGCGATGTCAGGTTCAGGTCCTTTTTCGGTTTCTAGTATGCGAGACGCTCCATCTTATCCTGTTCAGGCTGTTGCCATGCCATTAGAGGCATAAAAATTGGATTGTTAACTAAATATCGCGTTCAGCGGGGGGCAAGCGACGATCTCAACCCGATTTGGTAGGCATTTGTTATCCAGTTATTGAGCCCGCAAGGAATTTGTGGGAGGTTTGATCATTACCAACAAATAGCCAGTAGACTGGCGCTAGATATCAAGGAGGAAAAATGAAACGGCTAAATGACAAAATCGCCATCGTGACGGGAGGTGCTTCTGGTCTCGGCGCAGGCATCGCGCAACGCTTCGTCGAAGAAGGTGCGCTGACTATAATCACTGATATCAACCCCGAGGGTGAAGCCGTTGCCAAACAACTCGGCGCTGAGTTCCTTACCCAGGATGTCTCCGCAGAGCGCAGTTGGGTCGATACCATTGATGAAGTCATCTCGCGTTTTGGTCGCCTTGATGTGCTGGTGAATAATGCGGGTATTTTCAGTAGCAGCCCTGTCGACGAAACCCAGCTAGAAGACTGGCAGCGCGTGATGGACGTTAATCTCACCGGCGTCTTCCTGGGATGTAAGCACGCTGTTCGCGCCATGAAGAAAAATACCGGGTCGACTCGCGGCTCAATCGTCAATCTGTCTTCCGTCGTTGGGCTTCGCGGTCAATTAGGCGGCGCAGCCTACGGCGCAAGCAAGGGTGGCGTCCGGCTATTAACCAAAACCGTGGCGCTGGAAAATGCAGCGATCAGTATTCGCTGCAACTCTATCCACCCCGGCATCATCGACACCCCCATCTTGGATCCGATTTTCGCCGCAGTGGACGATCCAGCGGCGCTCCGCAGCCAAATTGAACAGAAGTTACCCATCGGCTACATGGGTGATCCCGCCAGAGATATTGGAAATATGGCTGTTTTCCTGGCGACCGATGAAAGCATCTACATTACTGGTGCAGAAATGGTTGTAGACGGGGGCATGACCATCGGGCTTCCCTAGGGGTTTCCCTGCACTTAGAACGTCATCTACTTACAAAAGCCGGTGGACTGGTCGAGGTCAACGTTATCGAAGATCCCCAGTACTTTGTTGCCGATGACTTGCTTGCCTGAATTTACAATCAGGCCGCACATCCAGCTCTTTGAGCGGAACATTGAGAGCGTCGATCCATTATAATTCGCCAACACTCGCTGCGACATCCACCAGATTAAATCCATCACCCCCCCTCCTTCTCCAATATCATTGATCCGCTCCGGCTGGACAACGGTACTGCTGATTGCCCTGGCCTCTGCGGTAGCCCAATCCTTTGGCCGCTTCACTTACGGTGTTTTGCTCCCGGCAGTACGGGATGACATGGGTATCACCAACACCCAGGCAGGCTTCATCGGTGCCGCAAATGTCGGCGCTTATTTGCTGGGCACCATGCTCGTCGCCTGGGCAACAAACCGATATCTATTGCTTAATGTCATGCGTCTTGGCCTGATAATGGCAACCTTAGGTTTATTACTTGCAAGTGTCTCCAACTCACCCGTCCTGCTGGCAATGGCCTTGTTCGTCGCTGGCGTAGGTGGGGCATTTCTCTGGATTCCCGCACCGGTTATTGCGTCCGCAGCGTTACCTCCGGGACAGCGCCCACTGGCTGTCGGTCTGATGAGTTCGGGTATCGGGCTTGGCATCGTCTTTGCCAGCATCTTGAGCGGCGTCTTGCGATCATCCGAGGGCGATCATGCGTGGTCCAGCGTATACCAGGTCCAGTTCTATATCGCCTTGCTGGTTCTCGCCGGAACACTATTGGTCGTTCGTCATGATCAGGCTAAGCCGAGGGGCAACGGTGGAATCGGCGGGTTCGGCGCGTTACGCCGAATGCATAGCTGGCTCCCACTGATCCTCGCCTACGCCACATTTGGATTTATGTACCTTCTTGTGATTGGTTTTCTTACCACAAGATTAGAAGACGACAGCGCGTGGACCACCGCCGACGCAGCCGTCGCTTTCACATTGATGGGCTTCGCCATGATTTTTGGTGGTCCGACCTTTGTCGCCATTTCGCGTTGGGTCGGCATTCGCCTGGCGCTTTCAATCGCATATGGGCTCTGGCCGGTGTTCGTTTGCATTGTGCTGACAGGATTTTATCTGCCTACGTTAGCGGCATGTATCGGACTTGGACTTCTGTTTAGCGCGTTGCCAACATTGATGACGATCTATGTCGTCGAGAACGCGACAGCAGAGGACTATGGGCCAAGCTTCGCTGCAGCCACCTTGACGTTTGGCATCGCTCAAACCATCGCTCCACCAATAGGCGGTTTTATTGCAGACCTAAGCGGCTCATTTACCCTGGCATTTCTGCTTTCGAGCGCCATGGGTGTTGTCGGATTGATGGCATCACTTCGATTGCCACGACATAAAAAGTAAGAAGTAATCTGTCGTTCATCAGCATATCCACTTTTGTCCGGTTGCCAGCTAACCGGTCAATACCTTCTCCCTGCAGCCGGTAACGGTCTGGAATAAAAATACCCGATACCGATTGATTATTGACTTGGTTGCATCAAACGAACACTTAAGTGCGATGGACAACTGACATGCAGCCCGAAGAAACGATATTACCGTTTTCCCTAAAATACGATGCTACACATTGCCAGGCATATTTTGATAAGCACCGGGCGAGTGCGAGCAGGCGTGTATCAAACTACCTTGAACAACGTATGGCAAACAAAGCGCTGCAGATCGCGACGAATGTATCCAGTTGCCTCGATTTACCTTGTGGAACAGGCCGTTTTTGGGATCGGCTGTTTTTATCAGGTGTTCAAGACCTGATTGCTGCCGATTACAGCCAGGATATGTTGGATATCGCAGCTCGCGTTCGCCCTCTGGAGCAAGTAACCAAAACGAAATTATTAAGGACTTCCGCTTTCGCAATTGATCTGCCCGATCAGTCGGTTGATCTGTTGTTTTGCATGCGGCTGTTGCATCACATTGGCATGCCTGAAGATCGAAGCACCATACTTAAGGAATTTTCACGCGTGGCCAGGGGTGAAATACTGGTGTCACTTTGGGTTGATGGAAACCTTCAGGCCTCGAGACGTAAAAAGAAAGAAGCGAAGCGGATCCGCACGAGCTACCAGAACCGTTTTATCGTTCCTGCAGACCAGTTTGAAGCCGAAGTGACCTCAGGCGCGGGCCTGGAGATCGTTGGTCACGTCGACCTGTTACCCGGCATTTCCATGTGGCGGACCTATATATTGAGATAAGTGTATTGAGATAAGTGTATTGAGGTCAGCCTAATGACGCGGGTAACGCCTGCGGCTACCCCTGATCTTATTCAGGTGTACTAATAATCACCGTGCCACCCAACCCACAATATATTTCCCCGCTATGGCGCCATATCTTGGGTAGGCATGTTATCCGGTGATGTTAGCTTTCGGAGTTCCGATTTCAGGGTTTTCCGGCTGAGCCTGAGCCTGACTATTAAACTGAAACAGGTTAAGTGCCGCTACAGACTCTTTACAGGGGTCTCGAGAGAACTGCTTTAATCCTGTCTCTGAGACGTAAATAGAACAGCGTCAGCACAATAAGGTTCACAACTCCTGCCGCACTCGCAAAACCGAATGACCACTCGTAGTTTCCAGTCAGGTCGTGAAAGTATCCGCCCACAAAACCGCCCATCCCCATACCACCCCATCCGAAGAAGGAAGTGATCGACATGGCGCGACCCGCAAATCTGGGGCTGACCATCATACGAGTACAGATCAAAATGCTCGACATCACTCCGGAGTAGGTAAATCCAAAGAAGATCGCGAGCAGGTATAAGGCCGTTGTACCTTCCACCTGAGGAAACCACATGACAGAAACAGTCTGGCCTAAGGACATCAGTATGTATGCAGGTAAAGCACCAATCATATCGGCCAGCCTGCCGCCCGCGATGCGACCAAGGGCACCCGCTATCATCAGGATGAATAAAGCTCTTGTCGCATATTCAAGCGTGTTGCCCTGGTCAGTCAGCATCGGCACAAGATGTACGATCGGTACGGCCATACAATTACAGCAGAAGATCACCGCAACACTTATCCAGGCAATGACCTCTATTTCAGACAACGGGAAATGTCGAACCTCAGCATCTGGTTCGAGCCTTACTCTCTCACGCCAGGGCGACTCCCTGATGAGGAATCCGATCGGCAGCGCGATGATCAGGTAGCTGAGGGCGAGATGCTCGTACGTCGCCTGCCAACCGTAGGCCATAATACTCAAACCACATAGATACGGGACCAGCGCCTGGCCAACGGCGCCACCCGCTGCAGTAATACCTAAAGCGAGTCCCGGGTTCATCCGAAACCAGAAACCGACGTTTGCATAGAGCGGCGTTGTAGCCATTGCCGTACCAAATGCACCGAACAAAAAATAGTAAGCATAGAACTCAGAGATGGATTCTTGTCGGCTCAGCATAAAAAGACTAAAGGACATAACGACAGCCGCAACAACGCCAAACCATCTCGTACCATAGCGATCTGCAACGAACCCCCAGAGAATGCCAAAGATGGCCGATGAAAATGAGATAGTGGTGTACCCAAGCGAAGTCTGCCCTCGGCCCCACCCAAATTCCGAGGCGAGCGGCTTCAGAAATACCGAAATAGAACCCAGAGCTCCGAATGCCAACGCACTGATCGTAAAAACGACAGCCACCATCAGCCAGGCGTAACGTAGATTCTCTTGATCGCTTGAGTGTTTTTCCATTGGAGAGCTAATCTACTTTCTATGCGAGCGTGAATTCTATAGTCCAGACTCAGACCATTTCGTTGCCAGACTTTATTGTCGCGACCCAATTAGTGGATAATACACCACTCTACAACGACTATTTCCACGATTATGCTTTTCAGACAACTCTTCGATACTACTTCTTCCACCTATACTTACATCCTTGGCTGTAACGAATCACAAGATGCCATCATCATTGATCCGGTATTCGAACAGCATGCGCGGGATACCGCTCTGCTCCGGGAACTGGACCTGAAAGTAAAATATACGGTTGATACCCACGTCCATGCAGATCACGTGACCGGCTCATGGCTAATGAAAGAATCTGAAGGCGCGAAAATTACCCTGTCCGGTAGCTATGGTGCGGCAGGCATTGATGTTGAACTGAACGACGGCATGGTACTGGCATTTGGAAACTGTTCAATTACCGCCCATTCGACTCCGGGTCACACAGACGGCTGCTTCACGTTTGTGACCAACGAGCAAACAATGGCGTTTACAGGAGATTGTTTGTTGATTCGTGGCGCAGGTCGAACCGACTTTCAATCGGGAGATGTTCACACCTTGTGGGGTAGCATCAGGGAGAAAATATTTTCCCTGCCGGGCGAGTGCCTGCTGTACCCGGGCCATGACTATATGGGGCGCACTGTTTCAACGGTGGCCGAAGAAAAAAAGTTCAACCCCAGAATCGGGGGCGATGCACGGGAAGAAGATTTCGCCGGTTACATGAACAACCTGGGCCTGCCTCACCCCAAAAAAATTGATATTGCCTTACCCGCTAACCTGAGGTCCGGTAAACCTGACACACCCATGTCGAAACCCACCTGGGCTCCCATCAACGTTACCTTCGCCGGCATCCCGGAAGTCGAACCTGACTGGGTCGCGGGACACCTGAACGAAATCTGTGTCCTTGATGTACGAAGTGAGGCCGAATACTCGGGGGACCTGGGTTACGACCTGGGTTACATTGAAGGATCAATACTGATACCACTGGACCAGCTCAGGGACAGGATCAGTGAAGTACCAACAGACAAACCCGTGGTGGCAATGTGCCAGTCGGGTAAGCGTTCGAGCATGGCCACCCAGATCCTGAAAGCATCAGGTATCGAGGACGTCGCAAATGTTCCAGGGGGCCTGATTCACTGGTCCCGGCTTGCACTACCCGGCTTACACTACCCGGATTGGCACCGACCTGATGAACGACCTGATGAATGATCTGATGAGTGACCCGATGAATGACCTGGAGGGAATCACCGTTATTGCCCTGGAACAGGCCGTGGCCGCGCCTTATGTTTCAGGTAGGTTGGCAGAAGCCGGTGCCCGCGTTATAAAAATCGAACGGGCCGAGGGAGACTTTGCTCGGCACTACGACCAGCTTGTGCGCGGCCAGAGCGCTTACTTCGTCTGGCTGAATGCAGGCAAAGAAAGTGTCACGCTAAACCTGAAAGATTCGAATGACGCTGCGCTATTTCGGAATATGCTAGGCGCTGCAGATGTGTTTATCCAGAATCTAGCCCCTGGTGCACTTGATCGTCTGGGATTCGAACCACAACAACTCACCAGAGACTTTCCCGGACTTGTTATATGTTCAATCAGCGGCTACGGCGAAACCGGCCCTTATCGCACACAGAAGGCTTATGACCTGCTGATACAGGCAGAAACAGGCCTGTGCTCGGTCACCGGCGTGGATGACGAACTCACCCGTGTTGGCGTTTCGGTCTCTGATATATCAGCCGGTATGACTGCTTATCAGGACATACTTCAGGCGCTGTTCGCCCGTGAACGGGACCCTGAACACAAGGGCCGGATTATCAATGTCTCCCTGTATCACGCGACCGCTGACTGGATGAACGTCCCCTACCTGCAACATCGATACGGTCAGTTCACGCCACAAAATAATGGATTAAAGCATCCTTCAATTGCACCATATGGTGCATTCGTCTGCGGTGACGCAAAGCAGATTCTGTTCAGCATTCAAAACGAACGTGAATGGAAAGATCTATGTCATCAGGTCCTGAATGATGAAACGCTCACCAGCCACGAACATTTTTCAAATAATTCGCGTCGACTGGAGCATCGGGAAGAACTTGAGCAGCTCATCATTAAAAATTTCGCTGCATTTGACCGTGAACAGGTTATCGAAAGACTTGCGGCAGCAAATATCGCCTATGGTCGAGTGAGCGATCTGGATGATCTTGCCAACCATCCGCAGAATCGCTTCAGGAACATTGATACCCCAAACGGTACTGTTAAGGCGCTGGGACGAGGCGCCCTGATTGAAGGAAAAGAGAATACTTCCTTAAGCGTACCCGAACTGGGGCAGCATAATGAGAAAATCAGAGAAGAATTTGGGATATAACACGGATATCAACAATTTCTTACTAACCTCATTTGCATTCCACCCTTAGAGGGATTAAAACAGCCGCAACCATTATCAAAAAGGACCAACCTATGGATGTCTCGACCATTATTATACTCGTCGTACTTGCCGCACTTGCCATGTGGACAGTTGCCATCTACAACCAATTGGTTGCCTTAAAAAATCGATACAAAAATGCATTCGCGCAGATCGAAGTCCAACTGAAACGTCGTTATGACCTGATTCCAAACCTGGTCGAAACCGCTAAAGGTTACATGGAACACGAACGAGGAACCCTGGAAGCAGTCACCAAAGCGCGTGATGCCGCTGCATCAATGCTGGCAGACGCAGCGAAAGACCCTGGGAACGCTGCCGCAATTAAAAACCTAGCCACACAGGAAGGCGTCCTGCAGAGCGCACTTGGAAAATTCAGTATCGCGGTAGAAGCCTACCCAGACCTTAAAGCCAGCGAGAACATGATGCAGTTGACTGAAGAGCTGACCAGTACAGAAAACAAAATCGCATTTTCGCGCCAGGCATTTAACGACCAGATAATGAGCTATAACACTTATCGCCAATCGTTCCCACAGATTGTGCTGGCTGCACGCTTCGGACACCCGACGGACGCGGAACTCCTGGAGTTCGCAGACAGCGAGGCAATCCAGGATGCCCCAAGCATTTCATTCTAAGGCTCAAGCGCAACGCATCGGTGAGATGACGAACTGACATGGACTTTTTTCAGTCTCAAAATCTGGCACGGCGAAACACCAGGTTTTTGCTGCTGCTTTTTCTTCTGGCAGTTGCTTCCCTGATCATTCTGACCAACCTGCTCATATTTGTCTTTGTAAACTTCCAGGACTCGGCGCGCATCGCAATGGGTCAATATTACTTTTCCTGGGAAATATTTTTTACAAGCACCTGCGGCGTTGTACTTCTGATCACGCTAGCCAGCCTATTTCGACTCCTGTCACTACGGAAGGGTGGGGCAGTGATCGCCGAACTCATGGACGGCGAATTACTGGTAAACGCGCAAGGTGACCTGAACAAACTTAAACTGCTTAATGTCGTAGAAGAGATGGCCATTGCATCGGGAACGCCTGTTCCACCTGTTTACCTCATCAATGATCCAGCGATTAACGCCTTCGCGGCAGGGTATTCTCCTGGCGACGCGGTGATCGGGGTGACCTACGGCGCGATAGAAAACCTGACCCGGGACCAGCTTCAGGGTGTCATCGCCCATGAATTCAGTCATATCCTAAACGGCGATATGCGCCTGAACATCCGACTGATGGGAGTCCTGTACGGCATCCTGATGCTGGCGCTAGTTGGTCACACAATTCTCCGCGGCGTTGGGGGGCGTGGTCGAGCACGCACTACCATTCTGGTAATTGGCGCAGGGCTCATGATGGTTGGCTACCTTGGGCAGTTCTTTGGTAATTTAATTAAAGCAGCGGTGAGTAGGCAGAGAGAATTTCTGGCGGATGCTTCCGCCGTTCAATTTACCCGTAACCCGAAAGGCATTGCCGATGCCCTGAAACGCATCGGCGGCTACAAAATCGGCTCGGTCTTGCAACATCCCGAAAGTGCAGAAATCAGCCACTCTTTTTTTTCTGAGGGTGTCAGCTTTTCTTTTGCTTCACTGATGGCAACGCACCCCCCGCTGCCCGAGAGAATAAAAAGAATTGAACCCCTTTGGAATGGGGGATTTCTGGAATCAACCCCGCCTGAACCCGCTACCGCTGCAGGCAGCACCGAGGGTGTCATGGGGTTTTCATCATCGGTCAATATCGACGCGGATGAAGTGCTCAAGCATATCGGTAACCCGCAACAATCCCAGGTTGACCTGGCACGACAGATTATCGCCACGTTACCTGACGACTACACCGCCGCTGCACGCGAGCCATATTCAGCACGAGCCCTCGTTTACCTGCTGATGCTTAACCAGAGTAATGAGGCTCGTACGCAACAGCTTAGCCATCTGAAAGCATCATCAGACCTCGGTGTATATGATGCGCTGGAAGAACTGATCAGCCACGAACACCTGCTAAACCCGGAGATGAAACTTCCACTGCTGGAAATCGCATTGCCAACTCTTCGTCAACTTAGCTATGCGCAATACAAAATGTTTATGGCGAACCTGGATGCTCTGATACGTGCCGATGGCAGGGTTGGCCTATCTGAATGGGCGGTACTAAAAATGATCAGTAAACATCTGGGCGAAGTGTTTGAAGCCAAACATACCCGCGTAAGACACGACACACTGGAGTCAGTTCGCAGCCACTGCGAAGTTCTGCTTTCGCTTCTTGCTTATTGCGATAAGCAGTCGGGTGTCTCCCCGGACGTTGCTTTCGCGGCTGGCAAATCAGAATTGGGGCTGGAAGTTCAACTCAAAGACAAAAAGGACCTGAACTTTAAAAAAATGAACGCCGCCCTGGATGCACTGGCAGAGCTACATCCCCTGCGCAAGCCGAAGCTCATTAAAGCCTGTATAAAAACAATTAGCGCTGACCAGGCCGTCAGCGTTATCGAGTCCGAACTGCTTCGCACAATCGCCGACACGCTCGAATGCCCGATGCCGCCCGTGCTGAAACCAGATAGAATCGATACTTTAACAAAATAGAGTCATACCATGCCCGGCCCCCTTCACGGCTACCGAATACTTGACCTGACCACTGTTATTTCAGGCCCCTTCGCCACTATGCTGCTCGCAGACCAGGGTGCAGACGTTATTAAAGTCGAGGGTGTGACAAGACCCGATCACGCCAGAGGCGCAGGTCACGGAGAAAACAAGTTCACCGCAACTTTTCTGAATAATAATCGAAATAAACGATCACTGGCGCTTGACCTGAAATCGGATGAAGGCAAGGAAATCCTGCTGAAACTCGCAGCAACGACAGATGTCTTTATTCAAAACTTTCGGCCAGGTGTTGTGGAGCGGCTGGGAATTGGTGAAGAAGAAATCAGGAAAGTGAAGGAAGATATTATTTATGTTTCAATTTCCGGGTTCGGAGAAAAAGGCCCCTGGGCGCACAAGCCCGTTTACGACCCGATCGTCCAGGCCATCAGTGGACTGACAACAATACAGGGGGGGTCAGATGACGCAAGGCCCCGCCTGGTAAGAACCATTGTGCCAGACAAGTTAACCGGCATAACAACGGCTCAAGCTGTCACAAGCGCACTGCTCCATAAAGAAAGAACGGGAGAAGGCCAGCATGTTCGGGTTTCAATGCTGGACGCCGTGATTGCATTCCTGTGGGCATCAGACTTTGGCGGCCAGACTTTTGTGGGCCGGGAAGTAAGCACACAGCGAGCAGCGACCTTTATTGACCTGATTTATGAAACCAAGACCGACTACATCAGTGTATCAGCCATGACTAATACTCAATGGCACGCCCTTGCGGGAGCTGTTGGTCATCCCGAGTGGGCCGATGATGAGCGATTTAGTACGCCTGCCCAAAGGGACCTTAATGCCAACGAGCGACTGGGCCTTACACAAAAAGCCCTGCTTAACCGATCCGCTGAGCAGTGGCTGACGTTACTGGACGATGCAGGTGTGCCCTGCGCGCCGGTACTCAAACGCAGCGAAGTCATTGAGCATCCCCAGGTGGTTGCAAGCGATTTACTCGTTGAACTTGAGCACCCGGAAGCAGGCACCATCAGGCAAACGAGACCCGCAGCCAGGTTCTCGAAAAGCACCCCGGAACTCCGAACCGGCGCCCCGGTACTGGGCGCTGACACGGATGCTATCCTCGCTGAAATTAACATCCCTGATGACATGATCAACAAGCTTAAGGACAATGGCACCATTGCATAATCATTGACGGCGTAAAGACATGAAAATTGGACTGATTTCAGACACTCATATCCCGGAAGCCATGCCGGAACTCTGGCCACATGTGTTTGACCAGTTCCAGGACGTTGAATGCATCCTGCATGCGGGTGATATTTACGACTTTTCTGTCCTGGATCGCCTTGAACAGATTGCTCCAGTCTATGCTGCACGGGGAAATGGCGAGGATGGCTCCGGTGGGCGGGAAGTCCAACCCAATGACCACCGGGTAAGGGAAACGTGGACGATTAACCTGCAGGGATTCAATATTGGTCTTACCCACTATATTCCAATGCCTGAAATTCCGCCCGGCCTAACCATACGGAAATGGAAAAATCGGTTATTCCCTGATACTCACCTGGACGTACTCGTTTATGGCGATACGCACGTCGAACAAATCGATCTGATCGACAATACCCTCTGCATCAACCCTGGATCACCCACCTATCCCCATAATCTGTCATTGCAGTTTGGGACGATCGGGTTTCTCTATCTTGATGAACCTGCGCCAAGGGCGGAGATAATGCAGCTTACAGATTCGGGAACGACGCCCTTCGACTGGGCAGCGTCACGCCGCCCCTGGTGACAGCGATATTTTTTCGACGCTGATACCCTGCTCCGGGTCCAGGTCAACCAACGCAACAGACATTTCTTTCGCTCCCTGCGCAAGGTTTGGTGACCCAGGGTAGGCCGCTACGGTTTTGCCGTGTTGCATGATTGAAAAAACATGCACGTGCCCCAGTGCAAGATAGTCCAGCTGGCTCTGTTCGATTTCATTCGGCGTAATAAGAGATGAAAGCATTTCGGCACCGCGATCAACGTAGTAGCCGTGAGTCATCCCCAGATACCAGCCTTCATGCTCATGCCGGGGCACATTCTCTAATGGCTTATGGCCTGGATGATGATCAACAATTCCCCTTCCCCAGATCGTGATGCCATGGTCCTCGAACCTGCAAACCGACCCTGATTCATCCTGAAGGAAAGTAATATGTGAACCAGCGTCTCGCGGATCATAACGGTGGTATACAGAATAGTCTGCCATGCAGTCGTGGTTACCTGTGATCATCACCACCGGGCACTCTAGTCGGGAGAGTTGCTCAGTAGTGAAGTCCAGGCAGGGTTGCTTGACCCTGTTGTGATCAAACAGGTCGCCGGCCAGTAAAAAGAGGTCGACTTCATGCTTGATCGCTTCATCAATAACCACGGTAAAACCAACCTGACCCGGACCAGCATCAGCACCTTCGCCAATATGGTCATCAAGATGGATATCAGAAGTATGCAGAAGTTTTAGTTTTCTTTTCATGGGGGCAGGCTAACCGACACGTCGATCAAACGCGAATCAGAAATTCTCTTAGTAGACCGATTGCTTCCTGGATAATATCAAGGGCCCATCTTCCAACAACCTGCTGTTGGCAGAAAACTGCCTGCGCAGAAGAGACATTTGATCCCCAAGAATACGACCGCTATGGGTGAGCGCGAGGTATTCGGCATGATTTGGTCGGTATGGCAGCGCGAGCAGCTCCATCGTGCACTCATCCAGCAGGTAATTACCCTTGCGCGCATTACAGCGCTTGCAGGCAGTGACCACGTTGGTCCACCTGTCCTGGCCGCCACGAGAAGCAGCCAACACGTGATCACGACTCAGGTCACATTCCTTGAATAATTCGCCGCAATATAGGCAGACGTTCTGGTCTCTTCTAAACAGTGCATGGTTCGTCAGAGGTGGTTCTTTTCGGATCTTGTCAAAGACCTTGCCCTTACAGGCCATGATGCTGTTTAAAGTCAGCAACGTCCGTTCGCCGTTTAGCCTGGAATGACCTCCCCTGACCTCCATGACTTCTTCACCATAGGTCCAGCTCACCAGTTCGCGTGCATGCAGACAAACGGCTTCCTGCCAGGTGAGCCAATCGACGGGTACACCGGCGGTATTAATTCGGAGAATGCTGGGGTTCACTGCGCTGGGGTTCACGACAATAACCGGGGGACAAGTTTGCCGATCAAGCAATACTTGAACGCGGGGATTAACACTTCGTTTTCATTTTTTAACATGACAGGCTGGCGATACCAGTTTAATTCATCTTATCTATCATTAGCATTGGGTCAAGTCTTTCGTCGTTTATGATAATCTTTGCACCCCTTCGCTAGCACGTTCGAACAATGGCAAACCCAAAGGACGAGGTTTACTCCAGGCCCATGCCTTCGATCGAAGCCTTCAGGTTCGACCAGTCCGTGGCGGACGTTTTTCAGGACATGATCGAAAGAAGCGTCCCCGGCTACGGGCTTGTGTTACAGCTGATTGGAGTACTGGCTGAAAAGTATGGTCAGGCCGGCACCCGGGCCTATGATCTGGGTTGCTCACTGGGCGCATCTACTTTGCAGCTCCGGCGGCACCTTCCGGATGGTTGCCATGTGGTCGGGGTAGATAACTCTGAGGCCATGGTATCAAGATGCACAGCCAACCTCAGCAGGGATCATTCCGCTGCCAGCTATGAAATTTTGCTCGAAGATCTGCGCGAAACAAATATCGAAAACGCGTCGATTGTTATCCTCAACTTCACGCTTCAGTTCGTTCCGGACGAGGAACGAAAAAACATTCTTGCACGTATTTGTGAAGGCCTTAACGTCGGCGGCATTCTTCTATTGGCCGAAAAAGTAAAATTTGAAAACTCCTCCGAGCAGGCGTTGATGACAACACTGCACCATGACTTTAAAAAACAGCATGGCTATAGCGATCTCGAGATATCACAAAAACGAGCCGCGCTGGAGAACGTGCTGATCCCCAATACCGAAGAGCAACACAGGCAGAGAATGCACGACGCAGGTTTTTCAGTGGTCGAGCAGTGTATGCGTTGCCTTAACTTCTCCACCTTCCTTGGCATCAAGTAATGTCCGAATACCTCACCAGGGATGAATACAGGATCCTGCAGGCTGACTTTCTACCAGGGACGCGCGAATGGCTGTTCGCCAATTTTGTTGCATCGGTCCGTTGCTATCGCCCCGCACAGGTCATCGCGCAGAACTTCCTGGCCACGTTAATTTCGTCGTCTTACCACGCTCACAACAGGCTTGGTGAACAGATAGAAGAAACCCCAGATGCGCTCTGAGATAGATCGCTTCATTGCTGAAACGACCGACACCTTTCTGGCACCGTTTCACGAAAATCTACGTGTGGCCCTGTCGAGCGAGACACGACTTCACGGTCGCGCTGAAGAATGGGACGCAGCACTCGCGACTATTCAATCCACCACCCAAGCCAGCCAGTTTGACTCAGATACTGTTAGCGTCGGTGACCCGAACGCGGACTTTGAGGACGTCCTGTCAATGTTCCTGCCATGGCGAAAAGGTCCATTTCAGGTAGGTAAAACTCTGGTTGACACAGAATGGCGTAGCGACTGGAAATGGCAACGGATCAGCAGGCACATAGAACCTCTTGAGGGAAAGCAGGTCCTGGATATTGGATGTGGCAATGGTTACCACCTGTTTCGAATGCTCGGCGCAGGCGCAGACCTTGCACTCGGAATCGACCCGACCATATTGTTCAATTACCAGTTCAGTCTGTTTCAAAGATTAAGTCAACCAAACCGCGCCTATCTATTGCCATTGCGAAGTGAACACCTCCCTCAATTCGGTGGATTTGATACTGTTTTCTCACTCGGCGTGCTCTATCACCGAAGATCTCCCATAGACCACCTGAAAGAACTACTCAGTTTTGCAAAACCTGGTGGCGAACTTGTACTGGAAACACTGATTGTTGAGGGCGATCAAAACACCTTGCTGATCCCCCGGGACCGCTACGCAAAGATGGCGAATGTCTGGTTTATACCATCGACGTCAATGCTGGAACTCATGCTTCGGCGCGCGGGGTTCATTGACGTCAAGACGGTCGATGTCAATGTCACCAGTTTAGAAGAACAACGAGCAACCAGGTGGATGCAATTCCAGTCCCTGGAGGACTATCTGGACCCTACAGACAAAACCAAAACCGTAGAAGGCTACCCCGCCCCTGCCCGGGCAATTCTCACAGCACGAAAACCAGCCTAAGCGCCAGAAAATCTCCGACAGGAAGCAGCCCTAGGGCACAGCAGTGATTTTATGACGTTGCGAATGCCTGCGAAGGTAAGCCCAGATAGATTGGTTAAGCGCTTCGATTTCCTTATCTTCGGTCTTTTGGTGTAACGAAATCAAAATACGAGTGAGCGCATCATGCTGGTCATTTACATCAGCCAGTCGGTAGGAAGACAACTCAGCACTGATGACCTCTTTGTCTCTGCTCGACAGCAGCGCCTCGCCTGCTATAAAGATGAGCTTCATCTCAGCGATGTCGTCCAGCCTGCGCTGGATGCCCTCGGCCGTCTCGTCGGCAATAGCGTTGATCAGTAACCCAATCAGCGCGCCATCCGACATACTGTAGAGGCTCTTTAGGTCAGGCAGCAACTGTGTCATTAGGCGCTGACTCAACATCCTGAGTGCACCATCAGTATGCGGGATCATGACATTACCTCCGGTGAAAAATAGTCCAGCAGAATACGGTTTTGTCGATCCGTCATGACCCAGCCTGCCATTGCCAATATCGAGTCCTTGCCTTCTCCCTGCTCAAAATTTTCGGATGACGAAATCCAGATTGCCACGGCTTTGACCGAAACAAAAATTCGCCACCATTTGAGAGCCTGTTCGTTGCATGACAGTCCACTCGCCTCACACCAGATTTGGATTGCCTGGCCATGAGGAATCAGCCTACCGGCTAATTCGAGGTCTTCCCCTGACCATAACGGATCCAGGGACCAGGCCAGATCTTCCAGCGGATCACCCAGATGGCACATTTCCCAGTCGAGAATGGCGGTAATCTGCGCCTGATCATTGAACAGGAAATTACCCGTTCTGTAATCGCCATGAACAATTGATATTTTCTGGGCTGGCGGCGGCAGATTCGCCGCGAGCCAGCGAATCGCAGCCTGGGCAATAGGCTGCGGGTGTATTTCGTCGTCGTTAATGACCCCCTGCCAGTATGCTAACTGCTCCCTCGCGGTCGAGGCGATATCAGGAACAGTCATAATTTCGTCAAACTTTAGCGCAAGCGGATCTTTCGCAGCAAGGCACCCCAGCAGGTTGTATTTCTGCTTACCGATTTTTTGCTTCTGCTCTTCAGACAACGGCGCAACGTCGCTCATTGGGTTTTCAATCGCAGCCATGATGGAAAACGGCTGCTCAAGAAAATCTGTACTGTTTTCCAGGAAAAGTGGCTCCGGCACAGGTATGTCCGTTGGATAGATTCGGTCGTATGCACCGTATTCGAGATGCCGTTCAGTATCGATCAGGCTTGAAGGCGGATCACGACGCAGGATCACGCCCCTGGTTTCACCATCAACTTCCAGCGTGAGCTTGTAAGTTTCACGAGAGGCTCCTCCAAATATCTTTTCGACATCGCTGACCGTGACTGGGGTATCCCATTTCTCTGCGAGGTATTGTGCCGCTGCAATTTTTACCTGATCAGTTGTAATCAATCCTGTTTCTCCTGCCTGGACGGCCCATTATGACAATTCCGCCCGGGCTACGGCAATACAACCGGAACACTTGCAAACCGCGGTGCCAAACTGGTTAGATGAGAACAGAACTTATGAATTCCGGAGATCTTTGTGACAGAAGCTAAAACACTGGGTGAACTGAAATCCAGTGGTTATCAGGTCCTGACAGTCAGGCAGGAAATGAGAAGAAACCTCATTTCAAAACTCCAGGCTAAAGAAGATGTCTTCCCGAATATCGTCGGGTATCAGGACACGGTTATCCCACAACTTGAGAACGCGATTTTATCCGGCCAGGATGTGATCCTCCTGGGTGAACGAGGACAGGCCAAGTCACGTATTATCCGCAGCCTGACCAGCCTTCTGGACGAATGGACGCCCGTTCTTGCAGACGTCGAGATTCCAGAGAACCCCTATGCACCTATTAGCGCTCAAGGGAAAAAAATGCTGCTGGAACAGGGCGAGGAAGCCCCAATTAAATGGATTCACCGCGATACCCGTTACGGTGAAAAACTCGCGACGCCAGACATCACTATCGCGGACCTGATTGGTGAAGTAGATCCCATAAAAATTGCAGAAGGGCGATATTTGTCCGATGAAGAAGCCTTACATTTCGGCCTGATCCCCCATACAAACAGGGGAATATTTGCTATCAACGAACTGCCGGATCTTGCCGAGAGAATTCAAGTTGGGCTGCTCAACGTTCTTGAAGAAAGGGATATCCAGATCAGGGGACACAAGATTCGGCTGGACCTCGACATCCTGATTGTCTCAACGGCGAATCCCGAGGATTACACCAACAGAGGGCGCATCATCACCCCTCTCAAGGACCGCTATGGGTCACAGATACGAACACACTATCCGCAAAATATTCTGGAAGAAATTACAATCATGGAACAGGAGCAACGGAAACTCGACCTGGGCGAATACCGTGAGGATGTTCCACCATTCATGTCACAGCTCATCGCTGAAATTACCCAACAGGCGCGACGATCTCCGGATATCAATCAGCGCTCCGGTGTGTCCGTCAGGGCCTCTGTCTCGAACTATGAGGCGCTACTTGCCAATGCACTGAGGCGCGCTATTGAAGTGGATGAACAAGACGTTGTACCAAGAATCTCTGACCTTCCTTTCATTATGCCTTCTCTGCAGGGCAAGGTTGAGTTCGAGGCTATGGAAGAAGGACGAGAAGAAAAAATCATGGAGCGTTTGTTCCAGGACGCCACCAAAGCTGTATTCAGCAGATTTACAGAAGGCATCAACCTTGAACCGTTAGCTCTGCAGTTTGCAGATGGAATTCACGTCACTACAGGTGAATCGCTTCCGTCAAAAGACTATGAAGACATTATCAAAAAGATCGATGGCCTGGCTGAGGCAATTGAGATACTCGTCCCCGGGGCAAATACAGCCAATCGGGCATCAGCAGTCGAATTTATTCTCGACGGGTTGCACCTTAACCAGAGGCTAAACAAGGATCGAGTTGGCGGACGCACTACTTACTCAGGTTAACTACTTTTTCAGGTCAAACAATGAGCGCCAGGTTCACCTCACTTAATCGCTATTCCAATTGGGACGGGTCCCAAAATGCAACGCTGAATGCAGATGACCTCCTGAGTGCTCTTTCGGAAGACCTGATGGAGTTTGGTGACCTGCAACAGGCAATGCGATACCTAATGCAGCGCGGCATGGAGACTTCCGACGGTAACCACATCAAAGGACTACGGGATCTTGTTCACCAGTTGAAGGCAGAAAAACAGCAGCGCCTGGAACGCTTCGACATGAACGGAGTCATGGAAGACATCAAGCGGCAGCTTGAAGAAATACTGGGCATGGAACGAGACACCATCAACGAGTGGGCCAATAGGAAGAAAGACCCTGACGATGAAAACCAGGAGAATTTTTCCAACAGTGTTCTGGGAGACATCGGTGAGCAGAACAAAGAGTTCATCAAAAACCTGCCCGACGATGCCGCGGGGAAGGTCAAGGCACTGCAGGACTATGAGTTCCTGAATACCGATGCGCAAAAACAATTCCTGAAATTAACCGAACAACTCCGCAAAGCCATGACGCAGTCTTTTTTCAGGGACGTCGAGAGTATGGTTAACGAGATGTCTGATGGCGACATCAATCGCATGAAGAATATGGTTAAAGACCTAAACGACATGCTGGTCAGGAAAATCGCCGGTGAAGACCCCGGCTTTGACGAATTCATGGACAAGTATGGGGACATGTTTGGTGACACCCCTCCGTCCAATCTGGATGAGCTACTCGAGCAAATGCGGCAACAGATGGCAGCGACACAGTCTCTGTTCAATGCCATGAACCCGGACCAGCAACAGCAGTTGCAGGACATGATGCAGGGGAAGTTTGGCGACCCGGAACTCGAGAGTGGTCTGGCGAAGCTGTCCAAGGAACTCGATTTCCTTAACCCCCAGGGCAAACACTACAACTTCCTGGGTGATGAAGAGGTCGACCTTCTTGCCGCGATGGAGCTAATGAAGGAAATGACTGAGCTTGACCAACTCGAGCAGCAAATACAGCGCGCCCAGTACGACGGTAAAATGGATAACATCGATAGCGACAAGCTGAAGGAGCTTCTTGGTGACGAAGCTTTGGATAACCTCGATGAGATGAAGAAAATGCTCGAGATTCTGGAGGAAGCAGGCTATGTCAGCAAGGATGGCAACAAATCGGAACTGACGCCCAGGGGTACCAGAAGCCTGGGGCAAAAAGCACTGGTTGAGATTTATTCAAAACTGAAAAAACAGAACCTGGGTAATCACGCTACGCCGGAAGAAGGCCGGTTCGGCGAACGACTTGAAGAATCAAAGCCGTACGAATTCGGCGACCCCTTCCATCTGCATATGTCGCGAACCATCCGAAATGCCCTGGATCGGGAAGGTCCCGGATCGCCCGTTCAGCTTAAGACTGAGGATTTTGAAATTTATCGTAGCGAGCTGATTACCCAGACCGCTACAGTATTAATGGTTGATCTGTCCTGGTCGATGGCACTTCGAGGGTCCTTCCAGTCGGCTAAAAAAGTTGCCATGGCTTTGCATCATCTCATTTCCTCTGCGTATTCGCGGGACAGCCTGTATATCATCGGGTTTTCAGCTTACGCCAAGGAAATCAAAACTCACGACCTGCCCTACCTCCAGTACGACGACTACCTGCTTGGCACAAATATGGAACACGCGTTGATCCTCGCAGAAAAACTGCTGGCGAAACACCAACAGGGCACCCGGCAGATCATCATGATTACCGATGGCGAACCGACGGCGCACCTTGAAAATGGGCGCCCGGTATTCGCTTATCCTGCAACACCCACGACCATCGGCAAGACACTTCGCGCAGTCCGGAGCTGCACTACAAAAAACATTACGATTAACACCTTCATGCTCGACAAGAGTTACTACCTAAAGGCATTCGTCGAGCAAATGACTAAAATTAACGGTGGCAGGATCTTCTACGCCGAGCCTCAAAATCTGGGTGAATACATCCTGGTGGACTATGTACAGAATAAGAAAAAGAAACTGACTCGTCGCTAACTCCAAATAAAAGGAGACAGGGGATTAAAACGGCACGGTCGATTCGAAAGTCACAAGTTTTTTTGTTCCCGGATGATCAAACTGAATCTTGCTTGCATGCAGGCTAAGCCTGTCCCTCGCCTTGAAGGCTTCTTCATGAGCGTAAAGATCGCAGCCCAATATCGGATGGCCGATAGCCGATAGATGCAACCGAAGCTGATGACTCCTGCCTGTCACAGGCATTAATCTGACCCGGCTATAGCCCTCCCCGGCATCTATGACCTGATAGCGAGTCAGGGAAGCTTTACCCGAATCAAGATCAACGACCTGCAATGGGCGGTTGTCGGGATCTGCTCTTATCGGCAAATCGATCTCTCCTTCTTCATTGTCTAACTCACCGTGAACCAGCGCGATGTACTCTTTTTTGATGGTTCTTTCTCTGAATTGTCGATTCAGGTCACTGGTGGCTTCTTTGGACAGGGCAAGCATCATTAATCCTGAGGTATCCAGGTCCAGCCTGTGAACTGTCCGTACATCAGGGTGGTCAACAAGCATCCTATTAAGGACACAGTCTTTAACAATCCTGCCCGGCACACTTAGCAGCCCTGAAGGCTTGCAGACCACCAGTAAATGTTCGTCCGTAAACACCACTTGCACCGGGTCAAAACAGGGTTCAGGAATATGAAAGGTGTAATTGGTTTTTTCAGGAGGCAGCATGGTCGTATAGTGCCCGATTGACACTGAAAAATCCCAGGGAACCCATGGCTTCGAACGATGACGATCTGCGTTCCAATTGCAAAATTCAACAATTCGAAACCTGACCGACCTGGATGGTTTGTTATAGGAAGAATAAACCACATTTTCAGGTAGGCCGCCAAGTACCTCCGAGCCCTGAATATCTACGTGAATACTATTCTCGGTGAAAATCCACCTTAAGTGGCGAATTGCTGTTGGATAATGCCGAACCATCTGCTTTCTTTGCACGCTTCGCAGCCGCAAGATCAAGACCGCCCCCATCAGTAAGTAATGATTTTGACGAACATATGTTTAGCGAGGGCTATGCCAAGCCGGATCGATAGAAAAACATCACGAATAACGTCCACACGTTCTCCAATTAGTTCTACCCTATTGCAAAGACGATTGACTTGATGAGGTAGGGCACGAAGAGATCACCGCGTCCCCGGGTTTTAAGACTTACGGTGATCTTATTGCAGCGCTGGATTAGACCTCTTTGTTTTCTTTCACAGGAATGAGATTCCATTCCGCTACGCCCTTCTCTGGAGGCTCACCTCTGGCCAATCTTGATTTGTAGTCGGCGGGAGAGAGCGCTTTTTTGTAGGCAACTATGCCAGATTTTCGATCCGGGGCCGTTGGAACAACGACGATGGGAGAGGCGACTGCTTCGGCGGGGTAGCAGGCTAGTTTCTGTTCAGATGGTTTTTTTGATCTGAACTCCAGCTCCCGTTGATTGCTTCGCTTGGCTTCGATAATGTTGCCTTCATCGTCGGTATCCAGGTCCCACCACCATTTCTTTATGGGATTGATACGGCCGTTGCCGACCTTGTCATCAAGTTTAGCCATCCACTTGCGAGTAAATGGCAGATTCATTGCACTCCAGAGAAAAGGTCGCTCCTTGAAAACGCCTTCAAGGTTGTAGGGGCAGGTTTTCATGCAGCGGCCACACATGGAACCGGCGCTGTTAGTAATTCGATAGCGGCCGCATTTCTCCACATCAGGTTTCCATATCTCGTAGCCGTTAAACATAATTTTGTCGCCGAACGGTATGGCGGTTACTGGGCACTCGCGAGCGCATTTCAGGCACTTGTTGCAGAAATCCTGCAGGCCAAAATCAATTGGCATGTCTGGTTCAAGCGGCAGGTCTGTTGTCAGAATACCGGATTTGAATCGAGGGCCGACAAACGGGTTGAGAACCATTTCACCGATTCTCGGCATCTCACCCAATCCCGACAGCAGGTTCAGGGGGATGTGCAGCACATCCTGATCCATGACGCTGTGTCCTCTTGATGAGAATCCGAGACTTCGAAGATGGGTGCCTACAACGCCGCCAACCTCCAAGCTCATACATATAGGGGATGGGAGGTGTGGTTTAATCTAGTTATTCCCGAACAGGAATTAGAATGAAAAAAATATTTGCCGCCGCCCTATCTTTGCTGATCTCTTCTTCTGTATTTGCAGGCCATCATGAAGACCTCAACATAAAAGAAATAAAAACCACCTATCAGGCTTATGTAGATGATTTTATTAACAAAGACTTTGAAGCCATAGCTAACCACTTCCAAGCGCCTATGATGCAACGGACTGAAGAAGGAATGATTGTCTCAGATACCCCAGTAGCTATTTCTCAGCTCTACCGGAACTACATGGAGAATATTCAAGATGGGTACAAGTACAGCACTGTTAATCGCCTTGATGTGACTAGGCTATCTAGCTCTCTGTATTACGCGGATGCTGATTATTCAAGATTCAATTCAAAAAATGAATTGTTGCACCATGGGAGATCTATTTACTTTTTCAGTAATGCGGACGGAGGATGGAAAATATTTTCGATGGAAGAAGTAGAAAGAAAATAAGTGAGGTTAGTTCTTAGAACCCTGCATGAAGGATCTAGAAAATTTCACATCACGCTAAAAGAGCCTTTTGCGAAATGTAATATTTTGCAGATCCACCATTCTTCCAAACCCTGGTAGCGTTTAACCACTACTAGTCATGCGGCTCCACTCTTTGATCTCGCCTAAAAGCTTGTTTTCTCACCGAAATATTATTCGATGGCGAGTTAAAACCGGTTTGGCTACACCGCAAAAAAACGACATGAATTTACGGCCATTTCGCCGCTTTCAGCAGTGGCCACAAGTACTAACCGGGCCAGTTTTTTAAGGCCATCGTCAATCAGGCTGAGGAAGGAGGTGGCAAGGGCAGACACTTTCAGAACGTTCGAATTGGCTGACGAAGCATTGGGGGAAACTCTATTAAATGTTCTGTATGTGGCGACATATGCGACTAAGCGAGTAGGAAACCTCATGCATTTCTATGGGACAATACGTATATTGTTAGCATCTAGAACGCTAATGTTACGCAACAAATGCCGTATTTCATTGCAGTGAATTTTTACGCAAGGGTACGCAGGCTGCACATAGTTGAGGTTAAAGACCTATTTCAAGAACCAATTCATATCGAAACACCAGTCCTCCGGATTTAAATTTCCCGAAAACCAACCCAGGGCCCAGTCAATGTAACCATGCCTGTCGGTTGAATCTGATGGCAAGGATTCCTGCAGGGCTCATCGAGTGACAGTGCGGTAAACGTCCGGTGATGTGTCGCGGCAGGATTCTACTGACACCCACTGCAAGCGGCGAGACGGTGCTCACTGAAAACGTGTCGTTGATACCAATATCTTTAAGGGCAAGGCAACGAGTTTCCGGTTACCCCGGCACTTTACTCCGCCCCCTGTAATTTGAGGCGGTTTGTTAATCCTGTGTACCTAGACTCTGAAATAGATCGATCATAGGCTGTTGATTCAAGCCAATAACCCCTTGCCCTGGTCGATCAAGGTCATAAATAAGCTGTATAACCAGAGCGAAGGTTAGTGCAAGGCCCAGCTGGGCAGGCGAGCTTCTTCGCCCTGACATCCCGAACTGAAGCCCAACCACTATCATCGAAATAATAGAAACCAGCGTTACTATCACCCATACAAAAGTAGGGATTCGAAATTGAGCGCCGTATGCGACCCGCCTGGTTTGCATTCTGAACACCTCGGTCAGGCCCTCGGAAAACAGCGCATGAATATCGTTCTGGTCAATGGCCGCCAGTACTTCAGCTTCGGACCATAGAAGCTCCTGTAACGTTTTTGCCCTAACCTGCAGCGACTGCAATTTTTCCTGATCGCCGTAGACATCTGCCATGCCGATACGAATTTCAATGTAGTCACGTAATAACACTCGTGTTTCAGTTCGATACGGTTCTTGAACGAGTCCAGCTCGCTGGTATGCAGTCCGCAACGCGGTAACGTCATCGAGCAACGCTTCGCGACTCGCATCATACCTTCCAATTGCCGACCCAAAGGTTAGCGCAATCACAAAGGCCAGTAATGCCAGAATGGCGCCTACTACTGTTCCAATGGCTCCCTCTGATTCTTCGCCAATGAGTCTGCGCCGACGGCGACCAAGCGCTTGACCACACTCCATTGCCAGTATCGTAATCAGTACCATCAACAGAAAAAACGCCCAGGGAGGAATGGCATCAAGTGGGCTTTTTTTATTAGTCTCGCTCAGGCTAATTTCACGCGCCGATGGCATGATGACCTTTAGCACTTCTAGCTGAGAGCTTTCTATATAAGTCATAGCACTCACGAGAGTCGCCTGATCAACAAAATCGCGCATTGGCATTCGGACGGATGATCGCTCTTGCTCTTGCTTCCAAATTACACCCTGCTCGAGAGTGGCAACGTTCTTTTCTGTTAGCCGTAAACTGACGTCACCGACGGACTGAACACCGAAATTTGTATCGAACCTGGCTGCTGAGTCAAGTGAAGCGGGTGTGTAACCTAGTTGTGAATCATCGATATACCATTGCCTTACTCTTTCCGAGTGTTGTGAAAAATACTCCCACGACTGGGATATCGCAACGAGCAACCGTGCTGCTGCTTCCGGACGCTCTGACATAAACTCTTCTGAAAATGAGATGACTCCAATGGTCGGAGTTGCGTCCAAAGCGCGTGCTAGCTTTCCAAGCTCGAAAAGCGATGTGCTCGGCTCCCAAACAACAACTGCGTCTATATCACCCCATTTTTCGCCACCACCTGCCGTCACTAAATCTTGGATATCAAGGATATCCATATTCACATTTTTAACGTCTTGATTAGGATCCAGTCCTGCTGCCAGCTGCCATAAAAAAGCTTCGCGATGCGCGATCGAGCCAAACGAGCTTGCAACAGTCTTGCCCCGGAGATCCTCAAACCCCGCTATCGGTGAGCCAACAGGAACCATCATAGCAACCCGATCGTAATTCATGCGTCCTACGATCTTCCAGGTGCCACTGGCGGAAACGAGGTTGATTGCAGGCTGGTCACCAGAAAAAACGACATCAAGTTTTCCCCCCAGCGCCGCTGCGATCTGCGGTTTACCATAGCTGTAAGGTATAAAAGTTGGGATCAGACCATGTTGCTCGAGTACATCTGTACGCTTGAGAACCTGCACGATCTGTCCCTGGGTCGATGAAGGTACCTGCCAGCCGATACGCACCGGAGTCAGGTCCCGTTCTACCTGAGAGGCTGCGCTATAACCCGAAGTAGCAGCCAAAAAAACGATTATTGCTGCGGTAACAATATTGCTGATGTACTTAAAATTCATCGAATCAAACCCTTAATGCTCCCGCCTCAACTACCCGAGTTTGATCGTTAGTCTACCCAGCTTTCGTGAGTAAACAAATGAACAACAGGGTCGGAGTAATGAACAACTGGGTCGGCTTGATTACCGCGGGTAAAGTACCGGAGTAAACGCACCAATTTCCCAACATTTATTCTATGCATGCCCTATGAAGATACTTTTGTATTCTTGGCAAAACACGCTTTATATCGCCTATTCTCCATGCTTTGAATAACTCGCTATAATTGAATCTTAGTGAAATTTCTCATGTTCGTCACTTAACACTAGTTATGCATTTCACTTTCACTTAGTTCAAGTTCTCTTGCATCAACCATCGTCTCAGCTAATCGAGGCAAGCCTCCAAACCAGGCCAGTGCTCAGACTTCCATAGCTTTGAGCGAATCATATACTTTGAGCAGTGAAAGAAAGCTTCATTAACATCAACAACGATCACGAGTTCGGGACTTCGACCATTAACAGACATTGAATCCCGCAAGGCCGTATCGCCTACGATACTTGCTGTACCGCTTACATGGAGCGTCTCAGTCTTTCCCGCTATCAAGAAGATCAAACCGACATTTGGATTCTATAGAATGTTCTCCAATGAGTCCGCACGATGATTTCCGGGCCGATAAGGTATAGCCAAGGTTTGCTTGTCTATTATTTTCACAAATCCCATTGGATCGCCTTTGGGCGATATGTCAGTGTTGCCATTCGCATCTGCTGTTGCCAACAGCATGAAAGACGAACGACCAATGAAAACACCACAGTGTTTATCGAGATATTTATGTGTCTTTGGAGTTACAAGTTCGGAAGGCGCTTTCAAAATGGAACGAAGTTGATCACGTGCGTTGATAACATTGTTGAATTTGCTCATCGAGTGACCTCTGTGTTGTTGATTATATTCTCGAGAATACAATGGCTAACGATAGAGATGGGCCTGCCTAGCACCCATTCGCTTTAGAGCATTTTCTGCTTACCGTATACTGTCCGATTGACACTGAAAATCCCAGGGAATCCATGACTTCGAACGATGACGATCTGCTCGCCGGCATAACTGAACTTGCCCCACGGTTGCTCACCACGATGGAAGCCTTTGAACAGGTGCAGCGAAATATGCACCCCTCACGCCTCGACCAGCTGGCGGAATTCATCTCCCCTTTTGCTGCTGACCTAACCCAGGCATTTGATACCTTCCAGGCGCTCGCCTTCCCGGAGCACATCGCAAAGTTCGGTCAGCATCTTACTGAAGCCACGACTTATAGTCTGCGCGCATGTGATGGCATCATAAACTCCGGCGGCGATACGTTAGCGGCGATGAAGGCCATGCGCGCACAGACCCGTGCACAGGAAAAACTCTACCCAACAGCCAATATCCTGACACCTATCAGCCAATACTTTCTGGAACTGCCACAACGAGATGACCAGGGGCTTCTGGAGAAGCTCAACGTAGATCGACCCGGCGAAAAGATCGGAATTCTGAATGCCGATAACGAACGGGATACCCGTGGTGGTTTCAGTTTGTACATTCCGGAGTATCTGGATAGCTCGCAACCTGCACCGCTGGTCATCGCCCTGCATGGTGGAACAGGTCATGGCCGTGACTTTATGTGGTCCTGGTTACGCGAAGCCCGCACGCGCGGTTTCATGTTGCTTTCTCCCACCTCACAGCAAGATACCTGGTCGCTGATGGGCGAAGAACTCGATCTACCTATTTTGTTACGCATGGTTGAATTTGTCGCCAAAGACTTCGCCCTGGATCGACAGCATATCCTGCTGACAGGAATGTCTGATGGCGGAACTTATACCTTGCTCGCGGGATTACAGGAAGAAAGCCCGTTTACGCATCTGGCACCCTTTTCAGGCGTGCTGCATCCAGAGATCTCGATGAACGGCGATATCAAATACGCCAGAGACCGGAATATCTACCTGGTTCACGGTACCCATGACTGGATGTTTCCCATCGAAACTGCCTATATGGCACAAGCTGAACTTGAAGCCGCTGGGGCGAACCTGACATTCAGACCCATAGAGGAACTGTCTCACACTTATGCAAGAACAGAGAACCCCGCAGTGCTGGACTGGTTTCTAGGCTGACGCCAGAAACTCTCGCGTGATCATTAGGAACTCATCCAGCTGATCATGGTGTAACCAGTGGCCCGCATCATTAATCTGGACCTGTTGCGCATTCTGGAAATAAGGCAGCGGATCCTCGCGGCTCTCCTGTGCAAACCATGACTCCGATCCGCTCACCAACAGCACCGGCTTATCTATGCGAGACCAAAGTTCCCGAGACTGCTCGCGGTTGACCCCAAACGGGTTCATCACGTGGGTGTAGTTATCAAATTTCCAACTGTATGAGCCATCTTCATTCTGGTTACTCCCATGAATGGTCAGGTGGCGCGCCTGGTCTTCACGCAGGTGGCTATTTGCTTCATGCATTCTTGTGTACGCATCTTCCAATGTGTCGTAACGCTTGGGTTGGCGACCCGAGGCCTTCCTGGTGTGGTCAATCCATTCGCGCATTCGCTCGTGAACCGGGCGCTGCTCTAATTCAGCGGGAGGGCCACCGGTTCCTTCGATGACCACCATTTTTTTAACATTCTCTGGATAAACCCCGGCATACCTAAGCGCCACACTGCCACCCAGTGAATGAGCGATGATAGTTACCGGTGCCAACTCTTGTTGATGGATCAATTGCGCAAGATCGTAGACATACTCACTGTGACTATATGCCGCGCCATAAACCCAGGCAGAATCCCCATGGCCCCTGAAATCCGGTGCAATGATGTGGTATTCATCCCTGAGAGCCTGAGCGACCCAATCCCAGTTATGGCAGTGATCCCGATTTCCATGGACCAGCAGCATTGGCGGAGCGCCAGCATTTCCCCAATCCAGGTAGTGCAATCTCATGCGCTGTGAAAAGTAAGTATGAGACGTCGGGCTAGCTTTGCCGCTCTCTGCATCCATAGGGTGTTTCCTTTGCGTTGTTCACTAAATCTGTGGGGCGCGGAGTATAGCACCGTGTCGCTTTTAGGTTGCTACCATCGTGGTGAGATCAGGAACCCGGTGATTTACAAAAAACAGAATGTCTGTGACAACACGACAGGTAGTCAATCTATTCAGGAATTTATCGCCAATAATAAAGGCGAATGGGTTATTCCTAATGGCCGGGCATCAATTAAAGCGCGGGCGGGCGGAAAACAGTTTGCAGCGGTCACCATCGTCATCGATGCGGTGCACGGTGGCACCTGGCCATAAAAAGCCCATCCAGAACAGCGCAGCCTTACACTAATCCGGCAGTCCAAGAACCCTCTTGGCGATAATATTTAACTGCACTTCGGAAGTGCCGCCTTCAATCGAGTTGGCTTTGGTTCGCAGCCACGCGCGAGTTTGCGTTAATTCGTCCGCTTCAAAGCCTTCACCTTCCCAGCCGAGCATCTGCGAACCCATCGCTGTTAACATTAGCTCATAACGTTTCTTGTTTTGCTCTGTGCCGTACAACTTGAACATCGACGACACATAGCTGGGCGCCTTTGTGGACTGGCTCTCTTCAACGTTACGCTTCACCGTCAGGCCAAATGCACGATCATCCATCGCGTGGGAAATCACGTCATTGCGTAAACTGGGATCAGCAAGCCTTCCCGCGTTGACACCAATATACTGTTTCGCAACCTGGGCAACAGAAAGACTCTTCTGACCGCCGCCACTACCACCACCTATCATGGTTCTTTCGTATTGAAGAAGCCGTTTCGCCACAGTCCAACCATCGTTGACCTGACCTATGACGTTTTTACGCGATGCTCGCGCGTCCTCAAAAAAAGTCTCACAAAAGGGCGAAAGCCCACTGATCAGCTTGATAGGTTTCACCGTGACACCAGGCTGGTCCATCGTAAACAGGACGAAGGTAATGCCACTGTGTTTGGGCGCACTGGTGTCCGTACGGACCAGACAGAATATCCAATCGGCATTATCCGCACCGGAGGTCCATACCTTCTGTCCATTAATTACATACTCATCACCGTCGACTACCGCGCGACTTTGAAGGCTCGCCAGGTCGGAACCGGAATTTGGCTCACTATAGCCCTGGCACCACCAGATTGAACCGTCTGCAATGCTTGGCAGGTGCTCTGCTTTCTGCTCATCGGTTCCGTATTCCAGTAACGCAGGCCCGATCATTGAAAGACCCATGCCCACCAGGGCTGGACGGGCGTTAATGCGCGACATTTCCTGCCGCAAAACCTGATTTTCTTCCGCAGACAGGCCTGCCCCCCCATATTCGGTAGGCCAGATTGGGGCAGTGAAACCGCGCGCTGCACACCGGTCCATCCAGGTTTTTGTTTCAGGATTCCGGTACTTGATCCGGGTACCGCCACCAGGCATTTCATTGGCTGGCATTGGCGTCCGTATGGACTCCGGGCAGTTCTCTTCGAGCCAGTTTCGGGTTTCTTCTCTAAATTTTTCTAACGACATTTTTAACCTATCATCCAAACTTTCAATTTTAACATTGCCTTATTGATTCGCTATTGCTCCGATTTCAAACAAGGTAATTTCTGATCTTGTTCCAACCCGCATTACGGG
>Ga0233434_1000649_pt1 | contig 37422 bp, 33 predicted proteins | sample SI_122_August201_4_FD_182738 | JGI IMG/M metagenome (GOLD analysis project Ga0233434, IMG submission 182738) | Seawater microbial communities from Saanich Inlet, British Columbia, Canada - SI_122_August2016_120_MG | ecosystem: Environmental > Aquatic > Marine > Inlet | place: Canada: British...
GGATTGGCTACGTAGACCAGTCGCGCGCCGGTTTCCTGCACGCGAACAGCGAGACCGACCAGATCAACCTGATCATCGACGTAGTCCACCGTCTCGAGGCGCGCGCCGTGACCGGTCGTGTGATAGGCAAAGGTTGGGTAGGAGCCATTGGACATGACGACAGGCTCGCCACGATCGGCAAAAATGCGCACGAGCAGCCCCAGCAGTTCATCGATTCCGGCACCCACCAACACTTGCTCGAAGGCCACACCATGGGCCTGCGATAAGGCCTCGGTCAGGTCGTACGCCTCGGGATCGTTGTACATCCAACTGTCCTGCACGGCCGCTTGCATCGCCTCGCGAGCGGCGGGTGAGATCCCGAAGGCACTCTCATTGGCGCCGAGTCGAACTCGCAGCTTGCGACCCTGGCGCCGCTCAAAGGTTTCGGGGCCAATGAAGGGGACCATTTCGGGCAGATCGCCCACGACGGGGGTCAATGGCAATCTGGGGCCCATGAGGTGTCGCTCGCGACGAAGAGAGGCTAGGTTGTGGTCGTATGGATTCTTCACAAAATACAGACGATCCTGCACGCGACGCAGAAGAAGCCGCCCCCTCGCAAAGTCGTCAAGCGTTTGGCGTGCAACTGCCCCGTCCTGGCGACCCGGCGTTGCGCTCTCTTCGCGGGCAGAATGTGCCGCACTATCAGGGGCATCGTCCCTGGAATGCGAGCTGGCTGCTGATCTCCTATTTGGAGCAAATCCATCTCGAGGGCCTGCGCATCGTCGACGTGGGCTGTGGTTGGGGACTGGCCTCCATCTATTGCGCGCACCAAGGCGCGCAGGTGACTGCCACCGACATTGACCCACAGGTATTTCCCTACGTCAGCATGCTCAGCACGCTCAATGGCGTTGAAATGGACCACGTCACTGCGAGCTTCGATGAACTACCTACTGAATTGGTCGCCGCGGCGGATTTGCTCATCGGTGCCGACATCTGCTTCCGCGTTGGCATGGTGGCCGATCTATACGACCTGATTCAATCAGGTCGCGCCGCCGGCCTAGGGTCTGTGGCCATAAGCGACCCGGGCAGAATTCCCTACCGTGACTTATCGGCGCGCTGTGTGGCAGATCTGGGTGCCCAGGAGGGGCCGTGGCAGACAGTGGAGCCGCTGCTGGATTGGCCCGGTGAACGGCCGACGGTCACGGGACGACTCCTGCGCCTTGGTGGAACGTAGATCGCAGTCGACGGATCCATCTACAGCGGGGTTGAGTGCGGAGATTCGAGCAGGCGTCAGACGAGACGATCTCGCCACAGTCTCTACGTCTCAGGGGCATCCATGTCCCGCTGCTGACATGGATTCGCCCAAGCAAGAGCCAGTCGTCCTGCCCAGGCCCTGATGGCATCTGCCTTGCTTTGTCCTTGTCGAGCCCCGCGCCGTGGGACAGCGCTCACAGGCCGCGGGGGTAGCGACCATCGAAGACCTCAAGGGAGGAGGCCTGTTGTGAAACGCTTTCATCAGATCATCGAGCACGAATTGCTCTTCGGTGCATTCATACTTGCCTTCTGGATTGGTGCGATGGTCTTTACCATGGCCTCTCACCTGGTGATCAGGTCCTTGAATTGAGTGATCCGACGACCCAGCTTCTTGTCCATTGCAGACGGCCACCCCCCCAGGGTGGCCGTTTGGGTTCTGCCTCGCAGGTGACCACTTGGCCCGCCACTCGCTGGATCTCGGGGCCAGTATCTGCGGTGAGGACTGGACGTGCACGCCTGAAGGGCTTTCCATCTGCATCAACCAACACATAATCCACAGGCAGATACAGGAGAGATGTCGTGCGCAGGATTGACTGCCACATGCATGTAAGAGGTGCTGGCGTTGATTGGAGTTGGGACCACAATGATCGCATCATTGAGGCTGCCGATGCACTGGGAATCGATCAGTTGGTTGTGTCGATCCCTGTCATGCGCGGTATGCCGGATTATGCGACGGTCCGACGCTGCAATGACGCTGTGATCGAATCGATGCAGCAGTATCCAGGACGAATTCTCGGCTACTGTTATGTCGTGCCCGGGCAGAAAGAATCGCAGGACGAAATCAGCCGCTGCCTGGACGCGGGGATGATCGGGATCAAACTGTACAACCAATACAAGATCTGGGACCCAGCGGTTCATCCTGTTCTCGAGCGCGCCATCGCTGAGGCTGTGCCCGTGCTGGAACATGCGGGACGCCCCACAACACGCGAGTTTCGCGAAGAGCAACCCAATATCTCCGACGCATCCGATTTCGTGCGTGCTGCGACACTCTATCCCGAATGCATGCTGATTGAGGGCCACATCGGTGGTGGCGGTGACTGGGAGTGGTCCATCAAGCAGTTGCGCGAGGCCCCCAGTGTCTACCTGGACACGTCAGGGTCGATTATCGATGACGGGATGGTGGAGATGTGCGTGCGGGAACTGGGCGCTGATCGACTTCTGTTTGCCACAGACATGACCATGGAGGGTGGCGTGGGGAAAATTCTCGGCGCCGAACTGACACGTGCACAGCGGGAAAAGATCTTCTGGAAGAATTTCCAGGGCATTCTTGACCGACGGGCAGGAGCTACATCATGACCGCTCCCCTGCTAGATATCAACACGTGGGTCGGTGCATGGCCATTCAGGCAACTGCGTGATGCCTCCGTCACAGGCCTGCTCAAGCGGATGGACAAGCACGGGATTGAGCGTGCCGTCGTCGGCTCTTTGACGGGTATTCTCTATCGCAATGCACACCCGGCGAACGAAGAATTGTCACGGCAGGTGCGTCGTCATCTGGATCGACTCGTGCCCTTTGCCCTCGTGAATCCCTGCGATCCGAGTTGGCAAGTCGACCTGCAGCGATGCGCCGATGATCTCGGCTTGGTCGGCGCCCGTCTTGTGCCGCAGTATCACGAGTACCGTCTCACCGATCCGGCTGTACTCGACGTGATCGATGCCATCGCCGAACGTGGCTGGTGTATCCAGGTTCCGCAGCGAATAGAGGATCGCCGCTCGCGGCATCCCTGGGACCAGGCGCGCGATCTGGCGCCCGTCGAATTCGAAGAAGCGCTGGTCGCCCGACCTAAGGTGGGCTGGATGTTTCTGAACACACTCGGGCTGGATGGATCCCGTCTGCCCGAGAAAGCCCGATATGTTGTCGACATATCACGGATGGCCAGCGTCCTGCAGCGCAATATGCAGGCCTTCCTTGATAGCGCCGGCCAGGATCGATTAGCCTTCGGTACGGGGATGGCCTGGAGTATGCCGGAACCGGCGCTGCTAAAGCTGGATCTGCTGGACCGTCCAAAGAAAATCAGGGACGGGATTGCCTGGCGTAATGCGGCCAAGCTCCTCAAGCTGCCGTGATCAAGACACCTGATCGAAACAAGAAGGGGTGAGTTTTTGACATTCGATGACCAATCGAAGCAGGACTTTGACCGCGACGGCTTCGTCATACTCCGTGATTATCTCAACCCTGAGGAAGCGACCGATGTAGATGCCAATGTCGAACGCTTCATTCAGGAGATCCTGCCAGGTGCACCAGACACGACCGCGTTCTATGAAGACCCGAATGATCCGACGTCCATCATGCGGCTGCAGAACATGCTCGACCACGATCCGTGGTTCCACGATCTGTTCTACAGCGAACGGATCGCCGGCCTCGCGCGTCATCTGCTGGGTGACGAAGTGGTCGGCAAGAATCTGCAGTGGTTTAACAAACCTGCTGGTGTCGGCGGCCCGACGCCGGCCCATCAGGATGGCTTCTACTTCATGCTGGACCCGAACATCGCCATCACTCTATGGCTTGCCCTCGATCACATCGACGAAGGCAATGGCTGCGTCCGATATGTACGCGGCACCCATCTCGATGGCATGCGACCCCATCAGCGATCCAATGTGATCGGCTTCTCGCAAGGGATCACCGACTATGGTGAGGCTGATACGGCCAGAGAAGAGCCGATTCACGCCAAACCAGGTGATCTGTTTGCCCATCATTCGATGACGATGCATCGTGCGGATCCGAATCCGTCGACGCGAAGACGGGCGGCACTTGGTTTTGTCTTCTTTGCAGCGACCGCAAAGGAAGACGCAGATCGCGCCGAAGCATATCGACAGACTCTCTACGAACAATGGGAAAAGGAGGGAAGACTATGAGTCTATCCTATAGTATTCAGAGGGCCTCGAGCCCGCTTGGCACACCAGATCTTACGAATGATGCCCGCTGGGCAAATGCCAGCGATGCACAGGTTACGCATTTCTCCTGGGAGGACTCGGGTCATCGACCCGATGCGCGCACTCGCTTGCTCTACGATGACAATTGGCTCGCCGTTCGCGTCACTGTGCAGGACCAATATGTGCGTGCTGTGGCTGAGAAGTTCAATGATTCGGTCTGCAGCGACAGTTGTGTCGAATTTTTTGTCGCCCCGAATGCGGACCCGGCGCAGAGCGCCTACTTCAATTTCGAAGTGAATTGCGGCGGCACGATGCTGCTACACGCATGTCCTTCCCCGGCACAGCGAAATGCGGGAGCAGACATCGTCTACGTGAGCGAGGAAGATGGTTCAACGATTCAGATGGCTGCGACCCTACCGAAAATTGTTGAGCCGGAACTGACAGATCCAACATCATGGGCTGTGGAATACCACATACCGTGGGCACTGTTTGAGAAGTATTTCGACGTGGAGCGACCGCAAGCAGGTCAGACTTGGCGAGGAAATTTCTACAAATGTGGTGATCGAACTTCACATCCACATTGGGGGTCGTGGTCACCCGTCAACACACCGAGCCCGAGTTTTCATCAGCCCGATTCCTACCAACCTCTGCGCTTCGCCTAAGAGAGTCATGGAATACACGATACGCCGCGCCAAACGGCCACTCGGCCACCCCAGCACAGACTGGAGCGGTCCCCTGTGGGGCGATGTAGAGCCACTGCAAATCGCGGATTATCGATTTGACGACTCCGGTCATCATCCTCACACACAGGTTCGCATCGCCTACGATGATGACTTTCTCGCCGCGATCTTCCGCGTTGAAGACCAATATGTACGAGCTGTCGCGAAGGAATTTGGCGATCCGGTCAGTGCCGATAGCTGCGTCGAATTCTTCCTGTCCCCCTATGCCATGGGACAGACAGATGCCTACTTCAACTTCGAGCTCAACTGTGGTGGCAAGCTGCTGCTGCGACGTTGCTCGTCCACGACGGAACGGCAGTGGGAGCGCCCCAGTCCGTTGTTGGCCCGAGAAGACGGTGCGCTGGTTCGAATTGCCCACACCATGCCACCGCGCGTGGAGCCGGAGATCACCGTTCCAACGACGTGGCTTGTAGAGTTTCACGCCCCCTTCGATCTCTTCAGCCGCTACTTCGTTGACTTGCCTCGACCGGAACCGGGTGTTGAGTGGAAGGGCAATTTCTACAAGTGCGCCGCCGCGACATCCCATCCCCATTGGGGCACCTGGGCACCACTTGAGATGGAAAAGGCCAGTTTCCACGCACCACAGTTCTTCCAGCCTCTGACTTTTTCCTGAATCGGCCCCGGACAGGCTCCTCAGTCGACCCACTCGCCCTGGGTCATCAGTGGTTCCTGCGCACCATCGGCACGCAGACCAAACACATCCATCTCACTGCCGCCGATCATGAAGTCGACGTGGGTCAGACTGTCATTGACACCGTGTGTGAGTAGGGCCTCAGCAGTCATCTCATCGGCGCCACGAACACATTCATCATACGCCTTGCCGAGGGCGACGTGACTTGCAGCATTTTCGTCGAAGAGAGTGTTGTAAAACAACAGTCCCGTGGCAGCGATGGGTGAGGATGCCGGCACGAGGGCAACCTCCCCCAACCGCGAGGCCCCCTCGTCCGTATCGATCAAGCCCTGCAATACGTCTTGGCCTGCCGCCGCCTTGATCTCGACGACCCGGCCCCCGGCAAAGCGCAGATGGAATTCCTCGATCAGATTGCCCGCATAGTTGAGGGGCTTCGATGCAGCCACGGTACCCTCAACGCGTTGGCGATGAGGGGTCGTGAAGACCTCTTCTGTTGGCACATTGGGCGTGAAAGTGATACCCGACTCTGTCGTTGATTGGCCGCCAATCCACTTGTGCCCATCGATGAGTCCAACCTTCAGATCGGTACCAGGTCCAACAAAACGCAGACCGTCGTAGGCAGCATCCGTCAATTGCGCTGCCCGCCCAGCCAATTGCTGCAGGTGTGTTGTCCACGCCGCGACGGGGTCGGCTTCTTCAAGACGACAGGCGCGCCCGATCGCCTGCCACAGGTCCTCGATGGGGTCGTCGACGTCGGGGAAGATGCGTCGCGCCCACGAATCGATCGGTACTGACAGGACACACCAGTTCACCTTGTGACCGGTGATGTAGCTGAGATACGGCCGTGAATGCTCCGCCTGGGTCCGCTGAACCGTCGTGACAAGGGCTGGATCTTCATCCTTCAGTAGTGCTGGGTCGGTGCCTCGAAGGCTCAGGAAGGCGTCTCCCCTCCTGGCTGCGGCAAGCATTGCCTCTGCCCGCCACGTCGGGAATTCGGCGAAGGAATCGCGTGGCGCATGGTGAAATCGAGCCAACGTGAGATCGTCGTCGGTCCAATTGACCTCAACGAGGATCGCACCTCGTTCATACGCTGCTGCCGCCACGACGCGTACCAGATCGGCGGCGACAATGGGCGCTGTGAGAAACAGGCGTTGGCCAGCCTGAAGATTGAGTCCCACACTCAGTGCCAGGTCGGCATATGCACGGTATCGGTCCTGCATTCTGCTGCATCCTTCCTTCAGTTGTCTATCCATAGCAGCTGCCCGTCGGCACAGCTGAATTGTTCGCGTAGCCATTGCAGACGCTCACCCTCCAGTGGTGAGCGGAGAATGGCATCAGTACTGGATCGCAGGTGATCGGGACGCCCTGTACCGACGAGAACCACATCAATCGCCGGTTGCGCAGCAGCAAATTGAAAGGCGAGGTCGGCGACAGTCGTCGTCTCATCCAGCAATTCTTCAAAAGCAGCAGACGTCGCGCCGCCGTGGCGTGCAAGTGCCTGATGCAGTGAGTCGAGGTCGGTGAAGGCTGCTCGTGCAGCAGACATACAGAACACGCCCACATCCTGCTGTTGCGTGGCGGTAAAGGTCGCCCCCTCTGCCACCTGGTCCAGAATGCTGTATTGGACCATCAGTGTTTCGAAGTGTCCACTGCTGACAGCAGCCTGTGCCATCTGTTGCTGATGGTCGACACTGGGATCCTCCGTAATACCTATGTGCCCAATCTTGCCCTGTTGCTGCAGTTGCCGCGCTGCCGGCAGCAACTGATCGATCACCGTGTCGAGATGGGCGGGCCGGACGGCATGAAACTGGAATATCTCGATGTACTCGCGACGCAGATCGGTGAGACTCTGTTCCACTTCAGCGATCAGACGCTTCGCACCCATCGATGTCGTGGGTGCCTCATCCTTGGGGCCGCGAAAACAGTCCACCTTGGTGGCGACCATCATGTCGCCTGCATTGAGTCGCTGCAAAGCTCGACCGATCGCCGGTTCCGTGCCATAAGCGCGCGCTGTATCGATGTGATTGATACCAAGGTCTCGGGCACAACCGATGAGAGACTCCACATCCTCATCACCGGCGCCACGCAGGGTCCCTAGCCTCGACGGGCCACCGGCGCCTAAACCGACGCGGGATAGACACAGACCCGTGCGACCAAATCTGTGGTAGGTCATTGCATTCATAGAGATCTATTCCACTTAGAATATTGTGAGCGTAGGCGACGCAACGGTCCGGTTGCCTGCCCCCTTGACGAGCACGGCAGATGCGGGCAAGATGACATGATGAATCGTCGCAGCCATCTCACCGGACTTGCCGTGACCACGGCTGGTGTCATCCTCATCAGTCCCGATAGCCTGTTGATCAGATTGTCGCTGACCGATGTCTGGACTCTCAGCGTCTGGCGTGGACTCGGTCTCGCGGTCGTGCTGTTCGCTGTACAGCTGATTCGCCACCGATTACGCACCTTCGAGATCTTCCACGACCTCGGACTGCGGGGCGTCGCTGCTGCGGGGCTGTCAGGCGTGGGCACGGTTCTATTTGTCGCAGCCGTGCAATACACCAGTGTCGCCAATGTCCTGATTCTCATTGGTGCGTGCCCACTGATTGCTGCTCTGTTGTCACGCGTCTTTCTACACGAAGAAATACCGCGTCGCACGTGGCTCGCCATTGGCGCCACCTTGGCGGGTGTTGGCCTCGCCGTGGGTGGTGGACTCGAAGGGCCTCGATGGGGAGATCTGTATGCCGCGGGTGCATCGACGTGCATGGCGGCGTATCTGACGACGATTCGGGGTGCGGGCAACAAGGACATGACCCCCTGTATCTGCCTCAGCGGTGTCGTGGTGGTTTGTGCCACCTTGCCGATGGCGAATCCTTGGGCAGTACCTGCTTCTGGGGCGTGGTATCTGGCCCTGCTGTGCATCGTCGTCATCCCCCTTTCCTTCTCATTGATCACCATCGGCCCTCGCTATCTCCCCGCCCATGAAGTGAGTCTGATCGGGGCACTGGAGACCTTTCTAGGACCCCTGTGGGTCTGGCTTGTGTTGGACGAGAACCCCGGGGTCTTCGCCATCGTGGGCGGTCTGGTCGTCATCTGTGCCCTCGCCCTGCATTCGGTCATGGGGCAAGTGATCGCCGGCGGATCCAATCGCGACGATTCGGCCAGCTGACACCGGCCTAATCCCACTCCAACAAGACGCCCAGCGCCTCTCCAGGTCGATTCCACAGCAGGTCAAAGGCTTCCGCAGACTCGCTGTAATGAAAGCGATGCGTCGTCATCTGCTCGGCCTGCACCTGCCCGGACGCCAGCAGTTGCATGCCACGGCGATAGGAAGACAGACCGATGGACTGGCCATAGTAACCGCCGAGGATCCGCCGGCGCTGGACCTTGCTGGATGGTAGAGACAGCGGCTCGTCCTCATACAGGCCAATCAGATGCAGCGTACCGTCGACGCCCAGCATGTCCAGTCCCTGTTCGAAGGCACGTGGACCCGCGGGACCTCCCACGGCGTAGACGACAAGGTGAGCACCGACCCCATTGGTCAGCTTGCGAACGGCCGCCACGGGATCTTCCTCGGCGGCATTGATCACACGATCCGCGCCCATATTGGCGGCCATCTCACAGCGACTGTCCAGGGCGTCTACGGCGATGACATAGCCGTTGCCATTCGCCTTCATCGTCTGCAACATCAGTGACCCCACCAGCCCCTGCCCCAGAATGACAACGGTGTCCGTCGGGCCGATTTCCTCGGCCTCCACCCAGGCAACAGATCCCGAAGTCAGTGGATAGTAGGGGGCCGCCTCCCAGTTGACGTCATCCGGCAGAGCGACAACCCAGGCCATCCCATGCGGTCCATCGACGGTCGCCTTGCGCACGCTGTATTCTGCATGTGGCGACAGGGAGACGACGCGATCGCCTATCTCATAGTGCGTGACCCCCTCGCCGAGTGCATCGATCGTACCTGCCATCGAATAACCCATGATATCCGGTGAAACGGCGTGATCGCGCGTGTAGCGGGCGCCCATCTCCGAGCCACGACTGATCAGGGAGCGCACGGCTCGTATCCTGACCTCCCCGGCGGCTGGTTCGGGCATCGGCGCATCTTCGACGACGAGATTGTATTTTCCCTCTGGCTTGGCTAGTCTTTTCATCTGTCTCCTCACGATCTGTCATCACGCTGGCCGTGATCACAACTTTGAATTACAAGGAACGCCTCTATGCATGACACGCTGACTGCTGAACTGATCGACCACTACCGCACCCAGGGATTCGTCGTGATCGACAACTTTCTCGACGCGGACGAACTGGCAACGTGGCGCCAGGCCGTGGATGACGCAGTGGAACAGCGCCAGGACCGCAAGCTGGCCCACGGCGACAGCCGCGAAGGAGACAGCTACTACGACAAGGTCTTTACGCAGAGACTCAACCTGTGGATGGACCACGATGGTGTGCGACAGTTGATGCTCGATCCTCGTCTCGGACAGATGGCAGCGACCCTTGAAGGCGTAGATGGTATCCGCATCTGGCATGACCAGGCCTTGATCAAGCAGCCGTGGGCAAATCCCACAGGATGGCACCTGGACAATCCCTACTGGTCATTCTCTTCTCGACACGCCATCAGTATCTGGGTCGCCCTCGATGACGCGACCCCCGACAATGGCTGTCTGTATTTCATCCCGGGATCGCACCAGGAAGCAAATTGGGACAACTCTCCCATCGGTCAGAACATGGGCGAGTTATTTGAACTCTATCCACAATGGGCCACGCGGGCCAGCTTCGCCGCCCCCATGCGGGCAGGTTCGGCCTCTTTTCACAATGGTCTGACAGCGCACGGTGCGGGCGCCAATATGACCGCAGGCCTGCGTCGGGCCATGACCTGTGCCTACATGCCCGATGGGGAAGTCTTCAATGGCCAGGCCAATGTCCTGCCCCCGGAATACATTGCCACCCTCAAAGAGGGCGATGTGCTGGAAAAAGACGAACTGAATCCACTGCTCTACCACGTGAGCAAGGACTGCCCTGCTGTAGGAGATCGAACCGATCAAGCCTGAGATGTAGCATGCTCAGATATGTCGGTTGGCAACAGTCGGGTGCGATCCGCAGAGACACGGATCAGATCCCCTCGAGGAAGACGACGAACATCTTTCCACCTACGGCATTGCCTTCCACTGGCCGCCAGGGCTTGCCAACGATATCCAGTTTGCCATTGCCGGTGATGTCGCCGACGACGATCTCATGTCCGCCAAGATTTTCGTCAAGGATGACATGCTCCTGCCATTGGCCGCCCTTGCCATCGACATTCTCCCATAGATACCAACGCGGTGGGCCGTCGCCACCGACAGCCTCCATCTCGGCGGAGAAGATGTCGAGGTCACCATCGCCGTCTGCATCCAACACCTGCAGCGAGTGGTAGGCGCCACGACGCGGTCCTTCTGACTGGGGCAGATCATGTCGGGTCCATGTTCGACCCTCGCCATCGGCATTCTCCATCCACCAGATCTTCCCACCGGGAATTTCCGCGTCTGTGAAGACAATGTCGTTTCTGCCATTCTGATTCATGTCGCACACGACGGCTTTCGTCGCATCGAAGGCGAAGGGTGGTTGAAAATCCTCTGGCGGCGGCGTGCTGGGGCCGATGGGAATCTGTTCCCACTCTGAGCCATCGCCCTTCACATTCCGATACCAGACATTCGTCCGCACCACATCGAGGTGGCCATCGCCGTCCATATCTCCCAGGGCGAGGCCCGCATGTACCGGATCACCGATGCGGGTCGATGCGGGCCAGGGCTGTGTCGGATCGTCGCCGATCCGATACCAGCGCACATCGTTGCGATCGGACATGGTCACCACCTCGACACGGCCATCGCCGTCGATATCACCGATGGCCACGTCGTGAACACCCGCAAGATCAGCATCGAAGACAAAGCGCTCGAAGGGAACGGAGAAGTCCCCGCTATTGCGATACCAGGCGCCACCGGTGACGACGTCTAAACGACCATCGCCATCGACATCGACGATCGCTGCCCCTACGTCAGAGGGTGAGTCACTTCCCAGCAGATAACAGGTCCAATGATCGGGAGCGCGGTATTTGTAGACGTAGAGTTCTCCCTCACGGCGGCCGACGATGAACTCGGGTCGCCCGCAACCGTCTAGATCGGCGAGCGCCGTCTGCGCATAGCCACCTCCCTGCAGACCCGTATCGATGACGTGGTGCTTGTAAGTGAGACTCATTCCTCTTCCTTCGCCTCGGTTTCTCTGGCGTGCTCCAACAGGGAGCGCAACATGTCACCAATGTCCCGGGCACCGCCAAATACGACGACAACTTCCACGAGAAAGAACAAGACCACGGAGAGACCGAAGATCCATGTCCAGAATGTCTGTAGGCCCGTCATGAGGTCGCTCCTGTCGTGCGCAGTGGTCGCGGCGGATGAGAGGTTTGTGTCAACAGGGATACGATGACGATGCAGGCGAAGCTGGCGACGAAGGTCGCAATGCCGACGACCTTGTCCTGCACCATCCACTCGTACTCGGCAGGCAGGATGCCGGCGCCATCGAGAAAAATGGTCGTCAGCGGCAGGGTACCAGCAACGACGAGGGATGCGAGAGTCCCCGGTGTGTTTGCCTTCTTCCAATAGAGTCCTGCCGCCGTCGTGAGCAGAACACTGGCAGAATACATCGTCCCCGTGATCGCCATAAAGCGGAAGAAGGTTTCAGGCGGTGAATAGAGATACCCCCAGCCCAGGACAAAGAGTCCGCAGCCGACAACGGCAAAACGAGTGAGCTTGATCTTCTGGCGATCATTGAGTTCTGGCCGCAGAGGCAGCACGATGTCATTGATGAGAATCGAACTCCAGCACAGCAGATACGAATCGAAGGTCGACATCATCGCCGCCAGCGCTGCTGCCGCCATGAGTCCACGTACGCCGGCCGGCAAGATCTGCGACAGATAGACCGGCATGGCTGCCGCCGTATCGGGCTCGCCATCCAGCAGCGGCAGGCTCACAGACGAATCGCCAGTGAAATACACAAAGGCGCAGATTCCCCACATCATCGGCATCAATGCTCTTCCCAGGAAAGACAGGCCGATGAAGCTGTAGAGTTTCTTCGATGTGTCGCCGTCGACGGTAGACAACGCCCGTGACAGAGCCGGTGGCCACATGCCGGAAAATGGTATGCCGAAGACGAGCCAGACGATGAACAGCCAGCCCAGGTCCTCACTGAGGAAGGGATCGAATCCCCCGTCGCCGTATTCGCGCTGTACCGTGTCGAGAACCGTGTCGTAACCTACATGCGTGATGGCGAAGTAGGTCGTGAAGACGACACTGGTAAACAGAATGAGGAATTGCAGGTAGTCGGTCAGCACAACAGACACCATGCCGCCGACGACGGTGTAGGCGAGAACCAGAAGTAGCAGACCGACCATGAGGTAGGGCAGCATGTCAGGGGGCAGCCCAACCATATAGAGCAGGAACTTTGCTCCCAGGACCAGAAACAGCCCCATGTTCATCAGGCCCGCTGCAAAGGTGATCACCGCCGCGATGATCTGCGTCGAGCGATTGTAGCGTAGTCCGAAGAACTCGGCGATCGTGCGCATTTCAAGATCGCGCAGTCCCTTGATGATGAAACCTGTCTTGCCGACGAAACTAAAACCGATCAGGGCAATGACACCGATGGCGAAGGCGGAAAAGCCACTGCGAAAGCCCTGTTCGCTGAAATACATCAGCGTCACCAGGCCCAGTTCGGTGGCACCCATCGTCGCCATCGCCAAATACAGCTTCAGCGAACGACCTGCGAGCAGAAACGAGTCGTAGTCGCTGATCAGGCGACGCGTACCCAGTGCCACACCCGTCGTGATGGCCAGAAAGGCGATGACGGTGGCCCAGTCGATCCAGATAAAGTGCAAGTGTTGTCTCCGTTTTCTTGTTCTGGGTTTTTTTCTGGGGCTACTTCAACAGCAGCAACTTGTGTGAGAGGACGCTCGCAGACAAAGTCAGGCGGGCGACATACGTGCCGGATGCGACATCTCGACCGTCCTGGTCCCTGCCGTCCCATGCGAGGCGATGGGTTCCCGCTCGAGAGAAACCCGACTGCAGGATCTTCACGCGCTGGCCTGTCAGATCATAGATAGACAGGTCGATGTCACCGTCTCGAGACAGCGTGAAAGGAATCATCGTCGTGGCATTGAAGGGATTCGGATAGTTTCTCGCCAGCGAGGATTCAGCGGGGGTCGTCTGCCCGTCGTCGAGAATCGCCGTCATGAGGGGGGCCAGATACTTGGTCAGCTCGGCGCCGCTGACGACGTGAAGTTCACCGGCATTGTTGCGCACATTGAATGGCCCGTCACCTGCCATGCCATTTGGCATCACATCTGTGTGGCCATCGCCATCCATGTCGCCCGCCGTCGCCCAATAGGCGGAGTAATCATTGGCATCCGGTGCTTCGATCCAGACTATCGGTACGACAGGATCTGCCAGATCAATCTCCCTGGGGAGATCCGGGCCGCCTGAGATCACGACGATTCCTCCCGCGTGGCGACGCAGCAGGGGTCCATCGTCGCCGGGCACGCCGATAAACAGATCATCAAAGCCATCGCCCTGGATGTCGCCCGCAGAGATCGCATCACCGGAAATAGCGCCAACGGTGGCACCATAGATGATCATGACATCTGACGGTGGTTCAGCCATATCGATCACGCGATCGCGCAGATTCGATGCACCGTAGACGACGTACGTGTCCCCCGCATCGCGACGTGAATTCCCCGGCCCATCGGCGCGATAGGCGCCGACGAGCAGATCAGCCAGGCCGTCACCATTGATGTCCGCCGTCACAAATTCCTCGCCGAGACGATCAGGAGAATCTGACCCGCCATCGGCACCATACATAACAAGGATGGATTCACCGGTGCCTTGCAGGGCGCTTGCCAATTCGACACGACGGGCGCGGGTTCCATTACCAAAGATCACATAGAGTTCACCTGCCTGCGGTCGCAGATTGTCTGGCCCATCGCCGGCGCCCCCCGTCGCGTCATAGGCATTGCGCAGCGTCCCGTAAGCGCCGGCACCGATGACGGCATCGGCGAAACCATCGCCATCGACATCGTCGCAAGCGAGAGTCGAGCCGATATGATCCATTGGATCGGCACCATAGATGATGCTCGCACCATCCGGGGGGGTCGCCAACTCGGTCATCTGACCAAATTCATGTGGCCCGTAGAGAATCCATGTCTGGCCGGCTTCGTTGTCCATGGCGGCCGAGCCGCCCGCCTGATCTGCGCCGACGACGATGTCGCTGAAACCATCTGCGTCTACGTCACCAGCAGCCATCCAGACACCGAGTCGTGCACGCGACTGCGGACCGTGAAAAACACTCACCCCGTCCATTGGCAGATTCGCCAGATCAAGATTCTCGCCACGGGACAGCAGGTCGGAAAGCAGATGACCAGAGATCGCGTAGAGTTTGCCCGCATCGGCCCCGGCAGGGCCATCGGCATAGAAGGCGCCCACGAGCAGATCGTTGCGACCATCACCGTCGACATCGGCCACTTCCGATTTGATACCGAAGGTGTCCTGCGCCTGCTCACCGTAGATGGTGACGACATTGTCGAGGGACTGACGTAGGTCCGCTGTGCCCGCAATGACGCCGAGGCTGAAATACACCGCCACTTCACCGGAGTTCGCGCGCAGATCATCAGCGGGCCCGTCGCCAGCCATGGCCGAAACCACCAGATCATCCAGGCCGTCGCCATTCAGATCGCCGGATCGAACGGGCGTCCCGAACTGCGCATCCTGGGGATCAGGGTTGTAAATCGTGAATTGACCGGGGCGATCCGTCTCGGCCAGATCCCATACATGGACGATCTGGGCGGACGCGTCGACCCCAAACAAGAAGATCTGCAGGAACAAGAAGACTTGCAGGCCAAACAGGGACGTGTGCAGAGTGCTTCCGACGAGACCGGTGACGCTCGTACGCATGGACGTGCCTTCGTTGAGGTTCTAACCGTCCTCAACAACGACATGAAGTGGCGCCTTTGGCAAGGTCACCGACCGGGCAGACCAGACGGGATTCAGCGCACAGTCAGGCCAGACAGTCAGGCCAGACAATCAGGTAGGCGCGGAAGGTTGCACCGGAAGCGAAACATGCAGATGGTCGGCAGACCCAGCGTGGCGGTCTGCTTTGAGTCCCATCAGCAGAAACAGGCCCTGACGGGCCCAGTTGCGTAGGTCCCCCGCGTCGTGGACTCGCAGATCAACTGCATGAGCGTATCCATCCGTTTGCGGATAATGGCGGGATGTAAAAGGCAGACGCAACCCCATCAGGTGATAATCCTCTGGACCACGGCGCAGATCGGTCAGCACGAGTGACTCGTCGCCGAGTCGAGCAACCCACAGTGCGTGCCGCAATGTCGGATGCAGATGTGTCCATTCTGCACGCACATCGTCGCTCTTGAAGTTGTCCCGTGGGAAATGCGTCGTCGCCAAGGTGCCGGCCAGAACCATCAGAAGCGGCAGAGCAAGCAGGAGTCCGCCCGCTCGGCGAACCGAATGCAAGCGGAGGATCAGTCCAAGAGAGAGAAATAGAACAACGCCCCCTGCCGCCAGACCGGCAGCAACGGCCAGCCAGTCTGGAGACAGATGACCGGAGGCATTCTGATAGGAGAGGATCGCCAGTTGGCCCCGTACGGCGACAAACAGGGCCAGCACGGTTCCCGCCACGGCACCGACGAGTCGCAAGCCCAGGTACATCACCCGGTTGCCCAAACGCCGATCCGCCGTGAGCCAGGTATTCATCTGCTCTGCAGTCGTACGCGACCGATGTTGGCACGAGCCTTCAGCGTGGGGCCTCCGCCATTGATATCCCCGGAGAGACGTTCGCCGATCCAGGAGTCACGCTCGGTGCGAACATCAAAATCGCTGTCGACACTGCCGATGTTCACTGATGCATCCAGATGCACGGCAATATCCACAGGCAGCGTCAGTTCAACATCGCCCACATTGGTTTCGAATCGCAGTCGCCCTTCGCCTGCAAGGCGCCCGAGATTCACTTTGATCCGCCCGACATTGGCTTTGGCCTCGACGGTGCCCTCTTGCATGTCAACGTCGATCTCACCCACGTGAGTTTCGACGGCGACACGTCCGGACACACCTTCGACTGCGACCCTGCCCACATCCAGTTCCGCATCGATCTGCACTTGGTGCGGGACGGTGACCTCATAGTCGACGACATAGTCCTCATCCTTGTCATCGAGAAACTCACCTGGCACACGGGTGCGAACGTAGACTGCCCCTGGCGTCTCTTCGACGCGTATTTCCACTTCCTGCAGAAGGCGCTCGGCCTCTTCCTTGTTGTCAGCGTCGTCTACTTCGATCCGCACGACGATCCGCACTCGATCGACGTCTGCCCCCTTGATCTGAACGTCACCGACCGTGTTGTCGATTTCGAATCGACCACCCGGTGCAAGAGAGGCAGAATAGGTCTCTTCCATCGTCGCTGAGGCTGCCCAGCTGGCGACGACCATGCCCACGCTGAGCAGACTGATCGTGAGCAGATTCCGGCCGAGTGAGTGGGTCCGTTTCATGCTCATGATTCTTCACCTGATTCCGCTGCGGCGTCAGTTCCCTGTGTCTCGTTGAATCTGCGCTCCAGGCGTTCGCACTTCTCGTTGAGAGCAAGCAGGATATCCTGCGTGTCGGTGAGTCGCTTTTCGATTTCGATGAGACGCCCCCCCTCAGCCGGAGGCAGCGCCACATTGCGTAGAGCCATGCCGCCGGCGACGACGGCAAGGGCACCGATACCGTAGAGCAGAATCTGTCCGAGAGTGCTGGCTACAGACCCGACGGAAGACCACCACGGCATGAAAGCCCGCTCCGTGGACAACACGAGGGTGCCCACCCGATCTGGACCGTGGAACTTCTGCTCAGCGGAATTTCCCCATGGAATCCAGCGATGACCGTTGGTCTGCTTGTCGACGACAACCAGATCGAATCCGATGGCTCGACCGGCGTCAGTCAGATCGATTGGCAGTTCATCGAAATCGGTGAAGACGGGCACCGACCATTCATAGGTCACTTGATCACCATAGCCGTGGTAGCGCTGATAGGCCGCTTCGACGCCCTTGGAGGCCGCATCACGCCGTCGATTACCAACCAAGGCGCAGGGATTCCCACAACCCGGTACGTATTCACCAGCCCCAGGAACGAAGGAAAACTGGATGGGATTGTGCATCCCTCCACGGGGTTCACACGGAGCATCACTCTTGGGGTCGCCTCCCCAGGTAAAGACCTCCATGCCGTCTGTTGAATTCCAATGATTGCCGATATCGACTTCAGCGTAATCGACAACGGCAGCGACAAAGATACGATCGCGCTCAGGACTGTAGAGGACGCGAAAGGCGCCTTTGGGATTACTCGAGGCGCCATACTCTACGAGACCGTCTGGCCAATCGCTCAGGTCACCATCGATCTCGATATCGTCGTAGATCAGGGCGACCGCTTCGTTGCCACCACCACACAGATCGGCCCGAATCGGGCTTGTGGCGGCCAGGCCGAAAACAACCAGGAAAATGAAACGAAACATGGTGGTGCTCTTCATTCGATCATACTCCCTGACTCGGCTTCTCGTCGAGTCGATCCAGCTTTTCACTCAGAGCGATCATCACATCCTGCGTATCGGTGAGACGCTGCTCAATGCGCTCGATCCGGTCCGTCATGCCTGAAACCTGCTTACCCGATTCACCACCTGTACGTCGTAGCACGGTGATGGTGATACCGATGGCACCCACCAGAAGAGCCAGCCCCATCAACGTGGAGAAAACGATCTCAGACACATGCTCAGCACGGCTGCCAACATTGATGTCGGGAATGACAGGGATCGGGTAAGATGGGATGGATGGGATGGCCTCCATTTCGATGACGCTCCCTTCCGCCGCGGCAATGGCTTCAGCGCCGATCGCCATAGCGATCGCTTCCGCCACACGCACCTGCACCTGAGACTCGCTGGCGCTCCGAATCTGCTGCTCAATGGTCTGCTGCTGGCCGAAGCGAGCTTCGTTAATTCCCTCCTGCAATTCGGCCTGCGCAAGTTGTAACTCTTGTTGAGCCTGCTGCAGTCCCTGACGCATTTCGGACAGATCCGCTTCGCTGGCCCCTTCTTGACGCATCCATTCCAGAACGCGCTCGTCATCGGTCGCATCCTGAACACCTTCCAGAATTCCGGCGACGAGGGAACCAATCCCATTCACGGCAACATCAAGGTCATCGGCGTGATTCTCATGAATCACAACATCTCCGGTATGTCCTACGTGACCGGTATGGGCCTCAGGCGTCGTCTCTGCGTGCGTTCGATGTGACCCACTCGCTGTCCAGGCGGAGAGCACGAGGTCACGCGGCTTCAGACTCGTCCCAGCGGCAAACATGGGACCACCTCCCAGCAGAACCCGCCCGACACGATCGTTGCTTGCCCACTTGGTGCCCACCGGCGGTCCCCACGGAACCCAGGCTGCATTGCCGGTACCCGGTCCATCGTGATCGACGATGACCACATCCAGACCGATCACATCTCCCGCCGTCAGATTGCTGCGCTGTCCAGGCCGATCAAACAGATCGATCTGCCACTCGTACGTGGTGATGTCTCCTTGGCGTCGCCAGACAGCTCGCGTTCTCGTCCGCCCGATAGCACCATTGCGCATCGCCGGATTGCCCTGATAGGAAACCATCTGATGGTCTCCAGGCACCATGACGTACTTCGTCGGCTGCTGTCCAGGTGAATTGCCTACCAGGCCCGATACGTAAATCTCCAAGCCATCGCTTTGTAGATGATTCGGCCGCTGGGGGTTGTAGTTGACATCGTCGCGGACCTCGACGGCCAGATAGAGAAGATCTACGTCCGGCTGATAGCCGACCATCATGACGGGTGTCAGATCCTGACTGTCCGTCAGATCGCGCCCTGCCAGGTCGGTTCGCCCATAGACTTCAAAATTGTTGACGATCGGCTGCATCGACATCCCACGGGGCCAATCGGACAGATCGCCATCAAGCCGAATACCATCCAACGGTACCGCCAGCGTACTCTGCGAAATGGCTTGAGTTGGCGCGGCACTGGCCAACAATGTGACGATGCAAGTCGCAGCCAGGAACGAACAGCCTATGAGTCTGATGGAAAGTCTCTGTGGAGGGAGCATGTTGGGCCTCTGAGCAGGTGTGACGGCGAAGTCATTGGAAGACAGATCAGAATAAAGAAAACAAATCAGTATTGGACGTATTGTACTCGTTGATCAACGCGGTCGCTCATATCGAGCAGTACCCCTTGAAGATCTGTCAGCTGGCCGTCGATTCGATCAATTCGGCCCTGCAATTCTCCGACACGGGCAGGCGCTACATCGGGCTCCTCCCACCGTCGCAACGGCCGACCTTCCACGTCACGGAAGGAGCCGACGATGATGAAGATCAGATCGATCGTCGCCCAGATGCCAAAACCGCCGAAGGTCAGGACCATGAGGATCGCTGTGCCAATTTTGCCAACATAGAAACGATGAACACCCAGCCACCCGAAGAAGAAACACAGCAGACCCGCTGCCAGGCGAGACTTGGGAGAAACGTCAGCTTGCATTGGTCTCATCTTTCTTATCGGATTCGGCTGCTTTGTCAGGTGCTGGCTCCTCGCCTCTGAGTGCAGCCAGCTCCTCATCGACGCGCCGGCGCAGGGCCAGTTTCTCGAATTCCTGATTCAGCCCACCGTCGCCGAAGATATCCCGGCGGACCTCATGGGTCGCCGTGTCGGCTTCCTCTGCCAGGTCCAGGCGCTGACGAAGTCGTTCGAATTCGCTGCGCTTCTCCTGCAGTCGGCGCTCCATATTCTGTACATCTGAGACGGGGTCGCGCTCGGGCGTCACATCGATGTGCTGCTCGTCAGTTCGACGGGCATTGCGCAGACGAGCGATGAGCGCTCCCTGCCGATTCTGGGCATCACGCAGATCGTCGCGCAACATGGACAGTTTCGCGCGTAGATCCTCGACCGTCTGCTGTCCCTGCGTCAGGGCAGGGTCGATGCCGGCGATCGTCTCTTCGAGAACCACTTTGCGCGCCAGTGCCTGTCGAGCCAGTGGCTCGTCACCCAGTTCAAGAGCGCGCGTCGCTTTGGCCTGCATCTGTTCAATGCGCTCACGCGTCGCCTTGCGTTCCTTCTCAAGGCGCCGCTGATCGGCGACGGCCGTGCTCACAGCCCCAACGGCTCGATCCACAGTCGCTTCCATATCGCGAACCATCTGGCGCACCATCTTTTCTGGATCTTCAAGTCGGTCAAGGACTTCGTTCACATTCGAGCGGACGATGTGGGTAATTCGATTCAGTGTCTTGTTCATTTCTTCATCTCCTGAAGTCGGCCCCACCCTCGATCTGGTGGGAAGTGCATCGGTATCGGACGACACACCCATTGCAATCACCGTACCAGCTGTCGAACAACCCGACTTAAGTAGATAGTTTTACTTCACTTAGATGACATTTCAGACAACCGTAATTGGCACAGGATTCGGCCGCTCACGCCAGTTGAGTGGCGACAGCCGCCACCACGGAGGCAGCCGTCAGAGCTCACGTATGCAGCGTCGTGGGCGGTGCGGGTAGCGGTTTTCCGGGAAGTGGATGGTCCTCCCCTGGCAACGAGAAAGGCCCGCAGCAACTGCTGCGGGCCTGGCCCGTACGACGTCATATATGCAATGTGCAGCGAGGTCTTAGCCGCCTGGAGATCTGTCAGCGATGGTGCCTAATCGCCGGCAGCTACTGAGTTGACGCCGTCGCTTCGCGTAGGGCGTCTCGATTCCATACTTGGTGCACAGCCGGCTGAAACTGCGCAGGGTGATGCCCAATGCCTTCGATGCGTCTCCATTGCTGCGATACATCCGCGCGACACGTTCGATTGTTTCCTGGTCATAGCCGCGAATCATGACGAATCCCACTCCGTGATGGTGTTGATGGAAGAGTGGAGGAGAAGAAGCGTCCTCCATGCACCCAGTCGTCATAGCAACGGTCGTACCCACACAGAGGCAGCCGGCTTTGCCCTCAGAGAAACCTGCAAGTGTCACGGTCTGGCCACTGTCGAATTGGCTCGGGCCGCCACTACACTGGCGGATTTGGCCGGCCAAAAAGAATCAGCTGTTGGGTCGAGGCAAGCGTGTTGATCGCTGGCCATGCAGGTCAAACCGAGTCGTGGGTCGTCTCAACTCGTCACCTCGCCTGAACTGAGCAGATACTCTTTGACGGCATCCATATCCAATTCACCACCAAGCCCGGGTCCGAGTGGGACGCTGATGCGCTCACCTTCGCGATCGGGCATCTGCACGACAAAATCGTCTACGTGTAGAGGCGTCGACAGAATGTCGTGCGGGACTGTGGCCGCCTCAGGCACGGCGCAGACGTGGATGTAGGACAGATCCATGATACCGAGATCGACGCCCGATCCATGCCAGCATGATTTGCCCGCGGCACCGGCCACGTCGACCATGGTGACAAATTCGAAACTGGAATTGGGACTGCAGTTGAAGATATCTGCTGCATCCGCCTGCAGAGCACCGACAACGGCCTGCGTCGACCCTAAGTGGAGGGCAATGGGGATGTCGGTCTCTTCTCGCAGGACACGATACCAGTCGTAACGATCCTTTGGCAGTGGATCCTCCAGGCATACGACATTCAGATCAGCCATCTGTCGTGTGAGCACGCGCATCTCATCGAGATTGTCGTAGCGCGACATGGCGTCGACGATGAAACGTAGGTCCGGGGCGACCTCGCGCATCCGCTGCAGACGCTCGATCACTTCCATTCCCTGCATGATCTTGATCTTCAAACAGCTGTATCCCCCATCTCGTGCAGCCGCTGCGGCGGCCAACGAGTGAGTCGGATTCTGCAGACCAGCCCAGTAGCTGCCGATCACCTGATCTCGGCATGCCCCACCAAGCAGATCACACATTCGCATGTTGTGTATGCGCCCCACCATATCGAGCAATGCGGTCTCATAGGACTTGTAGACGGAAGCCAGGGCACCGTCCAAGGGCAGGCGACGCAGCGGGATATTGCGAGGGTCCAGCCCGATCATCTGCCGCGCTGCGGCCTCTACGTCGGCGCCTTTGGCTCCCCGTCCTGTCTCACCGACACCATAGGTGCCGTCGTCTGTGTGTAGACGAATGAGATATTTCGGCACGAGATCCCACTGTTCGTGGGTGTCGGCGTATTCAGGACTGTTCACCATCTCCTGATGGACGAACTGATTCACTTCCCACCATTCGACGCGGTCAATTTTCATGTCTCGTCTCCCTCTGTGACGCGGTCTGCACCCTCGTCATCTGTTTGCTCAGTATCATCGGATTGCTGTAGCTCGATCGGTAGGTCAGGTACGATCTGTTGTCCACTGAAGTCCGCCTGGGAGATGCCTGACAGATTGACATTGGCAGCCGTCGGTGTGGAATCGGCCTCAGGTGCATCGATGCCGCGATCCGCGAGAAAGCGCCTGATGAGGGCCTCCCCGTGATGCATACTACGGCGCAGCCAGCGTAGCCTGATCTGCATACGCTGTGTCGGATTCATGGAGGTGTCCGTGTCGGTCTCGGCACGCAGCCGCGCTGTCAGCTGACGCAGAATCAACGCTGCACTCACCGAAACATTCAGGCTCTGTGTGAAGCCCACCATGGGTATTCGAATCGACTCATCCACGTGTGCCATCGCCTGCGCGGTGAGTCCCTCCAGTTCAGTGCCAAAGATCAACGCCATGGGACCACGACTCACATCGACATCCTCGAGATCCGTCGCCGTCTCATCAGGTGTCGTTGCCAGCAACCGATAACCACGATTCTTCAAGGAAGAGCAACAGCGACGAATGGCTTCTTCACTGCCGGGCCCCTGATGCCGATATAGATCCAGCCATTGTGCAGACCCCAAAGCGACCTGATGATGGACCTTGTAGTCGTTGCGTTCGTCCACAATGTGGACGTCCTGCACACCAAAACAGTCACACGTGCGCAGAATCGCACTTGCATTGTGCGTCTGATACACCTCCTCGAGGGCGACAGTAATCCAGCGTGTTCGGTGCGCCAGCACATGCTCGAGTCGTTGCAGGCGTTTTGGCGAAACGAACTCGGCAAGGTATTCACACAGCTGCTGTTGCAGACCCTGCTCGTCAGGAATCGGTGTCTCTTGCGCCGGGCGCAGACGAATGGCTTCGGTCTCACTCAACGCTGGCACCCGCCGTCGCGGCGCAGACATAGAGCTGAGGTTCGTGGCCACTGCGGGATCGGTACAGGGCCTCAACTTTGGTGCAGAACGCCGGCGCCTTTTCGCTGTCTACGAGGGCCACGGCACAGCCGCCGAAACCAGCACCTGTCATGCGAGCACCAAGACAACCATCTGTGCCGCGAGCGCAGTCCACGATCGTATCGAGGGCCTCACTTGAGACCTCAAAATCATCTCGCAGACTCACATGGCTGTCGTCCATCAGTTGCCCCAGAAGAGCCCTGTCACCGGCACGCATTGCCTTTGCCGCCTGGGTCGTTCGCTCAATTTCTGAGATCACGTGACGCGCTCGTGCCCGGGTCACTTCATCGAGTTCGTCTTGCCGCTGTGCAAACGAGGTCAGCGACACGTCGCGCAAGGCCTTCACGCCAAAGTGTGTCGCGGCGATCTCGCATTGTTCACGACGCTCGTTGTAGGCAGAATCAACCAGACCTCTGCGCGTGCCCGTATCCAGCACGACAATGCTCGTGGCTTGAGGTAATGGCACCAACTCGCCCTCGAGGGATCGGCAGTCGAGGAGCAGCGCATGATCGACGCCTCCTGCAGCGCTGATCATCTGATCCATGATGCCGCAATTGACGCCCACCCAGCGATTTTCGGCACGCTGTCCTCGCACGGCCATCTGTGCTGCGTCCCAGTCGAGGGCAGCGATATGCGCACAAGCGCGCGCGACGGCCAGTTCAACGGCTGCCGACGATGACAAGCCAGCGCCAATCGGCACATCACCCACCATCACGCCATTCCAGCCCTGCAGAGACAGCCCATCGAGTTGCAGCGACCATGCAGTGCCACGGATGTAGTCAAGCCATTGTGTCGCAGGCTGACTCGGCAGCTCCCGCACCGACGCAAGGGTGAATTCCTCCGTCATCTCGTAGTCCAGAGAGGACACGCGGATCGTGTCGTCGGCGCGTGGACCGATGGCAATCCAAACTGCACGATCGATCGCCATGGGCAGGACAAACCCATCGTTGTAGTCTGTGTGCTCGCCGATCAGATTCACCCGCCCTGGAGCGCGCACAAGGGCAGTTGGCGCCACCTTGAATACCTGGCCAAAGGCGTCCGTCGCCTGCGATGCGAGTGATATCGTCATGGGATGGTGACTACTCTGCAGGCAGCTGGCGCAATCGAGCCGCTGCTTGTTCGGGTGTCAGATCGCGCTGCGCCTCGGCGAGCAGTTCATAACCTACCATGAATTTGCGAATTGATGCCGAGCGCAGCAGGGGTGGATAGAAGTGTGCATGCAAATGCCAGTGATCCGCCGATGCCTCGCCCGGTGCACCATGCCACCCCATGGAATAGGGAAAGGAAGTAGAGAACAGCGCGTCGTACCGTCGCAGCAGCCGCTGCATCACGCGCGCCAGGGAGGATTGGAGTAAAGGCGACAGATCATCGAGGTGGGCGACCGGTTCACGTGGTGCCAGGAGAATCTCGAAAGGCCAGACCGCCCAGAATGGGACCAGAGCGACCCAGTGATCGTCAGCCTCAACGATACGTTCCTGCCGTTCGCATTCAAGGGCCACATAATCCCGCAGCAACGTGCGCTTCATGTCGGCAAAGTAGGTCGCCTGCGTATTTTGCTCGCGCAGCGCTTCATTCGGCAAGGCATCCAACGCCCATATCTGGCCATGAGGGTGAGGATTCGAACATCCCATCATGGCACCCTTGTTCTCGAAGACCTGAACCCACCGATAGCGAGGGCGTAGTTCACGCACTTGTGCCCCCCAGCATCGGATCACTGTCTCAATTTCCTGCGCCTGCATGGCGGCGAGGGTCAGATCGTGGCGGGGGGAAAAGCACATCACGCGACATGTACCGCGCACGGGGGCGGCGCGCAGCAGGGGCGACTCAGTATCGGCCTGAGAATCGCGTCCATCATCGAGCAGGGCAGCGAAATCGTTGTCGAAGACGAAGACATCCTCATAGGCCGGATTCTTCTGCCCTGCCGCCCGTTCGTTCCCCGGACACAGATAACACTGTGCGTCATGTTGTGGTCGTGTCTCGACGGTGGGTGGATCAAGCTGTCCCTGCCAGGGCCGTTGCATACGATGAGGAGAGACTTGCACCCAATCACCGCTGAGTGCGTTGAATCGTCGATGCGGCTGGGCTTGCAAATCGATGTTCGTCATACAGGTTGGTCTCTTTTCTGATAACCGTCAGATCGTGCTGCGCGCTCTGGTGATGGTAGCCAATGACACCTATCGTAGTCGACGACGATCGTAGATACACAAACCTTCGAAGGGAGCCCGACTTTTGTGCGGCCGCTTCACACTACATCACGTCACTGAAGACGTGGCGGCGGCCTTTGCCGTCGAGCAAACCCTCCTCGATCTCAAACCACGTTACAATATCGCTCCCACCCAACCCGTGGCCTGCGTCGTCCAGCAGGAGAGTCGAGTCCTGCAGCATCTGCAATGGGGGCTGGTCCCCTCCTGGGCCCGCGAGCCATCTATGGGAGCTCGCATGATCAATGCCCGCGCCGAGACCGTTGCGGTCAAACCTGCCTTCAAGCGCGCCTTCACCCACGGCCGCTGTGTGATTCCTGCAAGTGGCTACTATGAGTGGAAACGGCGTCCCCATGGCCAGCAGGCGGTCCCTATGCTCTTTCATCTGGCCGGTGGCGGCCCCATGGCTTTTGCAGGTCTCTACGAACAATGGGAGACGCCGGAAGGTGCCACGCTGCGAACCTGTTCCATTGTCACGACCCAAGCCAATGAGGTCACCAATGGCATCCACCACCGCATGCCCGCGATCCTGACAACAGTCGAGACCGAGCAATGGCTCGATCGCCACATTCAGAGCCCTGGAAATCTGCTCCCCCTGCTTCACCCATACAGATTGGGCGACCTCGACGTTCATCCCGTCTCCGATCGGGTCAACAAAGTCAGCGAAGACTCGCAGGATTGCATCACGCCCGTGGTGCGAAGCACGGAATCGGACCAACTGGAACTCGGATTGTAAGATCCTCTGAGCCACAGGGGCGGTCGATGCTACCGATCGGTTTGATCCTTCTTCTGCGGGACCGTGTAGGCCGTCGGTGTAAACAGAATCCTGGCGATGTCCCCCAGCCCAGGTCGTGCGCCAACAGCCAGAACGCCCACACGAAACAGCCGTGCCGCGCCCTTGACGGTGAGCCAGATCGAAAGGATCAGCAAGATACCCGTCGCCACAACCTCCCACCACGCAGGGGGCCCAGCGGCTCTGTTCATCATGATAAATGGAGTCAGCGGCGGGACGAAAGACAGCACTCGGGCCAGCAAACCATTGGGATCCTCCACAACATGCTGCATTGAGAACATGGCCGTAAAAAGTGGGATCATGGCTGGCCACATGACGTTCTGTGCTTCTTTGAGCGTTCCACACAGGGAACCCAGACCAACGAGCATACTTGCGTAGAGGAGGAATCCGAGCAGGAAGTAGATGATGAATGTCGCCAGGAACATTGGGTCCGTTGCGACACCACCTAGATCGACATCCACGCCGATCAATCTGGGCACAATGACGATGGCAGCAGTGAATACGGACGCCCATGAGGCGACGACGATCAACCCGGCGCCGGCAACGCCAAGGATCTTGCCAAACATGAGTTCTTCGGGCGCGACGGAAGAGATGAGGATTTCCATGATCCGCGCCGACTTCTCCTCGATCGTACTCGTGATCAACATCTGTGAACTGGTGAAGACGGCGATCCAGAGCAAGTAGGTGAATACGAGGGGCAGAAACTGGCGGAACTTGTCACGATCTTCCACCTCCTCCACATCGCCCCGATCGTCGATCTTTCGTGCTTCAAAAGACAGGGTAGTCTGGATCCACGCTGCCGTCTCGGCGTCGATCCCTTCGTGTGCGATCCGCTCTTCACGCACGATGCTCTCCGCCCGTTGGCTGAACCAGCGTCGCAAATCCCGGTCGGTGAGATTGTTGGATACGTATCTGCAGCCCTCATCGGTGACGACAGGATTTTCACCGATGACGAAATACGCAAACAGGTCGCCTGAGTGGATTAGCTCATTCAGGGCGGCAATCGTGTCAATTGCAGCGGGCAGGGGATGACGAACGTAGTGACGGCGAGTCAACTTGATGTCGTGGTGCTCATCCACCCGTCCCGGATCGGCCGACAGCCACCACTCGTACACATGGGCCGCATCACCGTGGTTGACGAAGTCGAAATCACTGGATCGAGAATCACCAAATCCCTGCCTCGCCATCTGCTCGACAAGGCGCTCCCGGGGCGACTCCTCCAAAGCCATCCATGCACCGACGAAGGCGCGCACCGAACTTGGCAGGTCGCTGTAACCGGCGGCGTCTTCACGGCGCAATTCCCGACCACGTTCGGCAATCTGCTGCAGATCTTCACTGTAAACACGCTGCTCCACGGCGTCCAACAGGAAACCGGAATGATCGATGACGGCGAAGGGGCGTGCCTCCTTGGCCTGTTTGAGCAACAAGGGCACGGCAATGGCCAAAGCGAAAATGACCGGAAATGCGGCGAGGCCAATCCAGAACGCTTTCGTGCCGACAGTCTGACGGAATTCCTCTCGAGCGACAAGAAATGTCCGGTTCATGGCTTATCCTGCGGATCGATGGAAGCTTCCTCGACACTGTGACCGACATTGCGCACGAAAATCTCATGCAATGACGGGGAACGCAGATCAAATGTGTGCAGACGGATCTCGGCGCCGACCAGGTGTTTGAGCACCTGCTTGGGGTCGATGCCTTCGGCCAGAACAACCTCTGCCTGCCGACCGGTGTCGTTGATGTGCAGGACCCCCTCCATCTGCCGCAATGAACCCAGATCACCCTCATAGTCGAGATGAACCGCCCCACCGCCGTGGCCCCGCACCTGATCAATAGGTCCATCCACAATTTTGCGTCCGCCGTCGATCAACACGACGTGGTCGCAGATCTGCTCTGCTTGTTCCATGATATGTGTCGAGAAGATGACGCTGTGGCCGTCTTCTCGAAGTTTCAGGATGACATCACGCATGAGATCCCGGTTAACCGGGTCGAGACCTGAAAAGGGTTCATCCAGGATGACCAAATCTGGTTCGTGCAGCAGGGTTGCCAGAATCTGTGCCTTCTGCGCCATCCCCTTTGATAGAGATTGACACGTCTGCTCAAGATTCTCCCCGAGCCCATATTCGTCGAGCAAGCGCGCCGCTCTCTCACGGGCGGCCCCCCGAGACATGCCCTTCAGGGTTCCGAAATAGGCCACCTGATCGACGACTTTCATCTTCGGATACAGGCCGCGCTCCTCGGGGAGATAGCCGAGTCGCTGGCGAATCTCGGTTGGATCCTGCGATCCGAGAACGCTCAATTGGCCCTCATCCGGGGCAAAAATCCCCAGGATCATGCGCATCGTCGTTGTCTTGCCAGCACCATTGGGACCGAGAAAACCGTAGATACTCGCCATGGGCACTGTCAGAGAGAGACCATCTACGGCGCGCTTGTCGCGGAAGGCCTTACTCACGCCACTCAGGGTGACTGCGTCCGTCATTTTTTCTCCTGCTGGCGTCGGCACGATGTCGCCGCTGTAGCCTGCGTCACGGTTGCGCTCGGACCATACCTTACCATTATATGGTGAAAGCCAGCCGCAGTCCTCTATCAGGCTCGCAGGCTGCCCTCGATTGTTGCTCGTTTCATGGTATATTTACAGAAACCCTGACTCGACTCTCTCTTGCCTGGACGACGATCGCCCGTGGAAGCAACCTCGACAGCCATTCCCCAGCAGATCTCTGATGCTGTCGATGCAGATCTGCACCGTGAGCTCTGGCAGCGAATCGCTGGACGCCTGCAGCGTGGGGACGCGCTCATCACCACTGAGGATTTCCTCAAGGTGCTCGAGGTAGAATACCAGGCGGTGACGGGCAACCCGGTCACGGACACGCTGCGGGAAGTCTTCGGCAAGACCATCAGCAGCTTCAATCGGGAGAACCCTGAGCGCTATGTCGCCGTCGGTGTGCAGAACTGTGTGCGCCGCGTTTTCGAGTCCAACTGCTTCAAGCTGGATTGGGATCTGGGCCAGATTGAGGATGTCGGGTCGCGCTCCATTGCGCGCTTCAAATCACAGAATCTCGTGCAGGATCTGCTGCGCGACGTCAATGTCAGTACAACGGCCATCGACGGCGATGATTGTGTTCGCAACGCGGTAGATGTCGTTTCCGAACGCAAGCCTCGGACACAGAAACACGAGCTTGATGAGCCGCTGGCCGACGTTGACTTGCTCGAGCCAGTTGCTTCCGAGCCTGAACCAGAACCCGAGCCCATCGCCGAAGAAACACAGGAAGCACTCAAGGACGGCACGATCTCTGATGGCGAATTGCAGGCTCGTCAGGCGGAGCAGGATCAGGCCCACGATCGACTCGAACACCGCGAGATGGGTCGCGTCGTTGAGCGTGTCGACCAGTATGTCCAGCAGGGCTACCTCACCACGGATGAGGGCGAGACGGTCCGCAAGTTGCACGACATCGATGAGCAGCAGAAGAGTGGTGCGATCGATGCCGAGGAAGCCAGTCGCCTGCGAAATTCTCTGATGACAGAAGAGTTGCGCACAAAACTTGACCGCAAGGTCAAAGGCGCCGTCGACCATGCAGTGCGCTTCCTGCAGGCCTTCGAATCGATGCAGCGCGTCTCAACCTCCATAGATGAGGCGTTGCGATTTCTGATTCATCACAAACACATTCTCGATCCAGAGCGCAGTGATCGGGAACGCGGACTAGCAGCACAGGAATTGCTCGAAGACCGCGAACTTCTGCACCTGATCATCGAGATCATGGAGCGCAAGGACCATGAGATTCGCATGATCTCTGTCTGCTTACCGCCCTACAGCTACATCGTCAAGCGTGGCAATGAGCGCATTGGGAATCTGACGATCGAAGAAGATTTCATCGATGACCTGCGCGAACTCAAAGCCGATGATATGTCGGATAAGCTACACTCGGAGGACGCCCTGACCCGAGTGCGACCGGCGGCTGACATGCAGTGCCTGATTGCCATACTCAACCATCTGATCAAGGCAACGCCGTGGCGCAAGGAAGTGCGCATGATGCGGGTACAGGATTCCCTGGAGCAATTTTACCAGGAGACCGACGACCTGGGCGAGGCGCGTAAGCAGGCCGAAAACTTCCTTGCCAGACGGTTGCGGCGCATGTTCAAGGATCTCAGCAATGATGAGAAGCATGAGATCGAAGAGCGCGGCGCCCAGATGCTGGACAATATCGAAGAGAAAGTGATCGCTGAGCGTCAGGCCAAAGCGGATGACGCGGCCACCGAAGCGGCGGCTCAGTCTGGTGGTGCAGGCGCAGGAGTGGAGGACGACGCCGAGTTGTCCGAAGACGAACTGAAGAAAGGTGCTGTCTTTGGCCGGGTAGAGATGCGCGTTGCTGGACAGATGCGTCGTGTCCCCCGCAAGCTGATGCTCGATCCGGATGACGGTGAGACCTATTGTCTGGCCCAACGCAATTCGGACACGGGTGAACTGGAACCGGTTCTACGAAGAGGTGCCAAACGCATCGTCGAGCGCGGCACCGATGGGCTCTGGCGCACCAAAGAGCGGTAACCTCTGAACGGAGGAGCGGTCAAAAACTTCATGATCGCCCAAGTTCGCCGATATAGGGAAGACGGACTCCCCTGTCCGCAGGCAAGGAATTCTTTTCCCCTTTCCCCTGTGTCGCCGGTTTTATGCCTGTAATCAACTCTGCCCTTGGCCTCGTTGGCCTGGCTACACGACGTCAGCTCAATCAAGCCGTCGATCGCAAAGATCGCTGGCATGGATTGGTACGCGAGGTCTTCGGGCAATACTATCTCAAATTCCGCGAAAGCTCCCTCGGCAATATGCCGGAGCTGCCGAGTCGTTATTCGGCAGATTGGGAGCGCCAGATGCGCGACGAACTGGACGCCTTCCTCAATCTCGATCTCGAATCGGTAGGCGATCTTCTCGATGCATGTGGCTATGGCACCGATAAATGGGAGAAACTGCAGGAAACTGGATTCCCTGCCCTGCGCCGACTTCTTGATGAAGTAGCCGAAACGGGTGAGACGCCGACGAACCTCGGCAATGGCCATGCCGCCATCAGTGACGAGGACCTGACTGAGGCGGTCAATGAGGATGTCCTCGATCTGCTGCAGCGCCATCCGGATCTTGCCGAGGAGATGGTGCGGCGCGTCGATCTGGATTCGGGCCGCCTGCTGCTTGACCCGGAAGATCTGGAAGCGAGTGAATCTTATCGTCAGCTGCAAGCCCACCACGAAGAGTCACTGGAGGAACTGAAGCGTTTTCGGCGCGGTGGTCGCCAGGCCCTGGAGCGCATTCAGCAGCTACAACTTCAGATCGAGGAACTACAAGGTGAAGCTGCGCCCTTGTTCTCCCCGCCGCAGCCGGCGGATCCCGATCCTGACCTGGAACGAGAAGTTGCCAACCTCCGCACGGAGCTGCGAGCGCGCGAAGCCTCTTCGGCAGCACTACGTGATCGAATTGACGGCCTGGAAGGACAGCTCGGCGAGCAGAGTCCAGATGAAACGCTGAGCGAGTCTCTCGCCTTCGCTGAAGATGGCATCCAGGAGCGAGACGACACGATTGTACGTCTTCAAGCAAGAATCGAACGTCTCGAGAAACAACTGGAGGAAGAGACCGCCGAGGCAGATGAGAGTGCTGAACTACGCGAGCTGCGCTCTAGCCTGAAATCCCGCGAGCATGAAATCGAGGGATTGAAGGCAGATCTCGAGCAACTTGCGTCCATCGATAGCGCTTCAGCGACCGATTCGACGCAACTGCAGGAGCAGATAGACGAATTGCAGAGCCAGCTGCAAGCACGCGATCACAACCTCCAGTCTCTGCGAGAAGAGATTGAGCGCCTGCAAAACGAGTCGGCGACACTTCGCCCGGATCGGGCCGACGACGAAAGGGAAGAGGACGCGGCGCAATTGCGTCACCTGCTCAATGCCCGTGACCAGACCATTGCGGGTCTGCAGGAGCAGATTGCCGCCCTCGAGGCGGGTCTGGAAACCGATGGGAAACAGATCGTCGGCGATGAGGCAGAGGAGGACGGCGACCTGCAGCAATTGCGCAACGATCTACGCGTGCGCGAGCACACGATTGAGACACAGCAGGAGCAGATCGAAAAACTCGAGGCCGACCTGGAGCGGGTCGAACGACGCGCGGGTCGTGGTGAGGAGAACGAAGAGGGCACCCCTGGCAGTGGCCTCGTTGACCGTGGGGATGAACGCCTCAGTGAAGAGGTCGGATCTCTGCAGCGCGACCTGAGTGTGAGGGACGCAACCATCCTCGATCTGCGCAAACAGGTGCATGCCTTCGAAGAGGAATTAGGACAGGCCCGTGAGTCTCTGTTGGCCGAAGTCGACAAGCTCAAGGCACTCACTTCTGGCGAATTGGAGCTCAAACCGTCCGCAGAGCTGGACGAGATGGACTCCGACGAACTGCTCGGCTATGCACGAGACGTCGCCGAAGATCTCGATGTTCGCCGCCAGACCCTGGACGAAGGTCTGTCGGGCATCGAGTCCGTGAAGGGCTCTTATGAAGAGAGCAAGCGCGTCTATCAGGACCAGGAAAAAGAAATGCAGGACCAGCTGGAATCCCTGCGTGGCGAACTGGAATCGTATCAGGTGGAGCAGGAGCGAGACAAGGCAGCAGGTGGTGCGGAGTCACATGAACTGATCGTCAAGCAGCGTGAGCAGCTCGATCTGCTGTCTACACGTATTCGACAGCTCGTATCCAGCAATCAGGGCCTCAATGAATCAAACAAGAAGATGTACGAGAATCTTGAGCAGGCTGTGAAACGAGTGATCCCCCTGCGTAAGCAGATTGAAGACCTCGACAGCCTCAACGAGGCCTTGCAGCGCTACATCAGGCAAACCCACGACCGTACCTTCACGACCAAGAAGCTGACCGCCGTCTGAGGTGTCGTCGAGGTGCTCTACGGGCCGTCGCGCAATTGGGCTGCGAGTTCTTCCAGGTCAACTCTCAGGGCCGCGACGAGATCTACCCCCAAACTCAGATCGCCCACCTTTCCAGCTTCCTCGATCAACAGCGCCGCCTCCCGCACTCTTTCGGCCCCAATATTGGCCGCAGCTCCCTTCACCCCATGAGCCGTCCTGCCCATTTCTTCGACGTTGCCCGCGTCCAGATGTTGCTGCAGTAAGGAGACTTGCTTCGGCATGTCTTCGAGGAAGAGTTCGATCACTTCCTGCAACAGTTCTTCGTCATCAGCCATGCGATCAAGAGCCGCAACGCGATCGAAAACCGGCTTTTTCTTTGGCGCCTGCGGCGTCGAGAGGCTCGCAACATCGACGGCGGCCGGTGTCAGTGGCGCAGATGTGCCGGTCCAATGCGCCACCACTTCGTATAGCTGTTGCCGGTTCAGTGGTTTGGGCAAATAGTCATCCATCCCAGCTTCCAGGCAGCGTTCTCGATCTCCGGTCAGTGCATGGGCGGTCATTGCAACGATCGGTAGTCTGGCCGAGCCCTGTTCCTCCTCAGCGGCGCGGATCACCGCCGTCGCCTCCAAGCCATCCATCTGTGGCATCGACACATCCATCAGTACCAAATCAAAGCTGCCAGTCTGAACCATCTCGACGGCACGCTCGCCGTCCTCAGCGATCTCGACGTCGTGGCCAACCCGTTGGAGCAACTCCCGCCCCAAGCGCTGGTTGACGATGTTGTCCTCTGCCAGCAGGATACGCAACTGTCGACGGCGTTCACGCAGTGTGTAGCGGGTGATCAGATCTGCGGGCGCGTCGGGGCCACTGGCCAACACAAGAGCCTCATGCAACTCATCACGAGTGGCCGCCTCGTTGAGGTAGGCCGCCACGCCATGACGACGACAGTCACTGGCATCACCGCGCTGCCCACCACGGGCCAGGATCAGAGTCGGTGGTGCCGAATCCCATCGCTGCGCCAGACTACTCGCAACGGCGAGACAATCTGCCAGCACCAGATCCAGTACGATCGCCGCAATTTCCTCTGTTTTTGCGCCATCAGAGTCGTCTTCACGCAGCGCCACTGCATCAAGCACTTTCTCGAGACCCGCCGCATTCTCAACATTCCAGCCGCGCTCTGTCAGCTCATCACCGATTCCACGGCCCTGCGAACGCCCATCGCTGACCAACAGCAGGTGACGCCCATGGTGATCGTGCCCAACAGCCACTGCGTCCTCTATGGGGGGATCACTGAATTGCATGTGCACGAGAAAGTGGAAAGTGCTGCCCCTGCCCTCTTCGCTCTCAACCCAGATCCGCCCATCCATGAGATCGACGATCTGCGTACAGATCGACAGCCCCAAACCCGTCCCGCCAAAGCGACGCGTCGTGGAACCATCAGCCTGTGTAAATGATTCGAAGATCCTTGGCTGTTGCTCGGTAGGAATGCCGATCCCTGTGTCCTCGATTGAACCATGCAGCACGACATCTGCATCCTTACGGGACTCGACCTCAACCTTAACACTGACATGTCCGTGATCTGTGAACTTGATCGCATTGCTGACCAGATTGGTGACCACCTGACGTAGGCGCGTCGGATCGCCGCTCAGATTCGCCGGCACTTCGTCGGTTACGTGGCAACGAAGGTCGAGCCCTTTCTCTCGTGCTCGTAGGCGCACAGGGAGCAGGGCCGTATCGAGACTGGTGCGCAGATCGAAGTCAATCGCCTCGAGCTCGAGGCGTCCCGCCTCGATTTTCGAGAAATCCAGGATGTCGTTGATGATCTCCAACAACGAATCCGCCGATGTTCGCACCGCCTCCAGGTATTCACGGGTCTCGTCCTGAACGTCGGCATCTTCCAGGGCCAGGTCAGTCATGCCGATGATGCCATTCATCGGCGTACGGATCTCGTGTGACATGTTCGCAAGAAACTCGCTCTTCGTCCGACTCGTCGCTTCGGCTGAGTCGGCCGCCGCGCGCAGGGCGGCCTCCGCCTCCTTCTGCTGGCGGATATCGCGCACGACCAGCACGTAGCGCGTCTCATCCGCCGAAGGCAATTGGCCGACGGTGATGCTCATGGGGAAGAGGGTGCTATCCACATGCTGGCCCTCCAATTCGTACCCCGATTGTGGGCTCAGTTCATCGGCAAAAAGATCATCGAGGCCGAGATTCAGCGTGCTGATAGGCAGTTGCTCATAGGAAGGCACAAGCAAGCCAATGTGCAGACCGAGCATGTCCGACGATGCGCGTCCGAACATCTGTTCCGCTGCAGGATTGGATCGCTCCACCAGACCAAGCGTATCAATCGTGAGAATTCCATCGGCCGCTGTCGCCAGAATGGACTGCACTTCCCCTTCGCCGACGAAGGCCATGGAGATCAGCTCGTTCACCGTCGCCGCCAGCTGCCCCACTTCGTCGCGACTCTCGACGACAAGATGAATGTCGCCGTCGCCATCGATGCGTTGTCGCAGGGAATCGATCGCACTCAGCAGCGGCCGCTGAACCTGGTCTCGCAACCACACGACGGTGAAGGCGGCAGTAACTGATGCACCCAGCAGAGCCGCCCCTCCCATGGCAACGGCACCAAGCCCGGCGATGGCCCCCACGAGAGCGGACAACACGGCGATGGCTGCGATCGCAGGTAACAAGCGGCGAGCCAGATGCGCGGGCAGAGCGTCGAGAGTCTGTTCGTCGTCCATCACTTGGCCGGATGTTGGATTCTGGGGATGTTGGTTTCTGCGAGAAAGGCGGTGAATGTAGGCGGCACACTGGCACCGGGCAACGCTCTGACAGGGCCACACCAATCGGCCAGAACTGACGGGCAGACAAGCAGTTACGAATTCCAGTCGGCTGTGGTCACACCTAGCACCTATATTGCAGGAATGGACAGTGACCCACAGCGCGATCCACAGACTGATTCAGAGTCAGGACAGTGCGGGCTATGTCAACACGTCCGTATCATACGCAATGGACGCTCTGATTTCTTCCTTTGTGAGCGCTCCGTAGACGACGACCAATATCCTCGCTATCCGCGACTCCCGATGGTGGGTTGTGGCGGCTACAAACAGGGCCACTAGGGAACATCGTCGATGGCGAAGTCACGCAAGAAACGTGTTGTTGGGCGCAAGAAGCGGCCCCGGCGTCGGCCGCCGTCGACGGGAGGTATGCTTGTAGTCGGCCCACTCGCCGCTCTACTGGTGATCGCCATCGGCGGATATCTGCTCTTTGACGACCGTCATTGGCACGCCTTTGACGAGGCCGGTGATGGTGCCTTTTCGCGACAGAACTACGCGTATGCGCAAAGTATGTATCGCAAAGCCTTGCTCGAAGCGGAACGACTTGAGGATCGGCAACTGATGGTGGCCACCCTGGCAGATCTACAACGTGTCACCCACGCGCAAGGTTTGAGTAGCCAAGCAGCAGATTATGCTGCTCGTCGGGCCGCGTTAGGCCGCTAACACGCCGGCCTCCTGCCGAAAATTCGTCAGGGCCACAGCCAGTAACTTCGCAGAAGGTCACTTCCAGGTTGCCAGAATCACCACCTGGGGGCTAAACTAGGGGAGACGTTCTCCCCGAACGTTTACTGCCCATCCTCCTGGTACCCCCTTTCCTTGCTATGACCGTGAATGCCCCACGTGGGGGCCTGCATGGTTACATGACACACCGGCATTGCGACGAGCATTCTGCACGAC
>Ga0233434_1000650_pt1 | contig 37402 bp, 30 predicted proteins | sample SI_122_August201_4_FD_182738 | JGI IMG/M metagenome (GOLD analysis project Ga0233434, IMG submission 182738) | Seawater microbial communities from Saanich Inlet, British Columbia, Canada - SI_122_August2016_120_MG | ecosystem: Environmental > Aquatic > Marine > Inlet | place: Canada: British...
CTCATGCAGGACTTTAATAATCTGACTCTCTGTATAACGACTCTTCTTCATTATCATTCTCCTTTTTGCTTCGCATTATGCCGGAGAACTCTAATTTACAATGGTCCTATTTTAAGGGAGGGTTACAGGGTACTTCATATGACCCGTGACAGTCTCAACTGAAAGGAGAACACTTATGGCTTCTATCGCATATAAAGGGAACAGGATAGACATCGAAGACAATAATAACTTGGATATCAAAATTAACGGGGGTTCAATTCCCGTTGAGGCTAACGATGATGCAACGCTCTTCTCTTCGCCTTTAGTCTTTGGTGACGCTGCTTCCCCACCTGACTTGGCACGCGCAGTAATTGATGCTCAATCATCGATCGATGCCCCCGCAATTGTACTTAGAGGCACCACCGATGTTGACATCGAACCCACCCTCAACATTCGGCGCAATCTAGCCGGGCTTTTGGATGAAGACCGAAATAAATTTCGAGACGCCGTATTTCTACTCAAAGAGCGAGGTGAGTACGACAAATACATCAAGTTTCATGGGTTTACAACTAATCTTGGGCATTCTGGTCCTGCATTCTTTGCATGGCATCGTGTGTTCCTGCGTAATTTCGAACTGGAACTTCAACAGTCAGACCCAAAGTATGCTGACGTCACACTCCCCTATTGGGACTACACAAGCGCCAATGTGGATAGTCTAAACAACTCTCGGATTTGGCGAGATGATTTCTTTGGCACTAATGGGGTCGTGAATCTAAAGTGGACCGGTGAGGATGGCAGTGAGAAGAAGTGGGTGCTTCCAGGATACAAGGCCCATGGCCCCACCATCATCGAGCGGGACGGCATTCGTCGTAATACATTCCCTTTAACGTCCCGATTTGTCCCCCCAGTTCGTTTTAATGAGGCCCTCAGAAATACTGACTATCGGTCTTTTGAACCTGTCTTTGAGGGTCAACCACACGGCGGTGCGCATGTTGTGCTGGGAGTAGGGAGTGGTAATGACCAAGGCCCTCCCGGCGGTTTTGCGACAGCTGTCAACGATCCTTTTTTTATGCTTCTGCATTGTAACGTGGACAGGATGTGGGCAAAATGGCAACAATTGATGAAAGAACGATGGCTCGCTAATAACCCCGGAATGGAATACCCGACCACGCAACCAGCCAAAGACTACTACTGGGACAAATCCGATGCTGCCCACACGGCCCCCGATAACGTTGATGCTAGAAGGGCAATGCCCAACCGGCACAATCTGGAGGATGAAATGTGGCCCTGGGATGCCACCCAATCTCATTCTGGCCGGCCCGACTCAAAACTGGTTGCAGACGCAGACAAGAAAATTTATACACCTCTTAGCGTTTTGGATCGCCGAAAATTCGGGTACGACTACGATAATTTAGACCCTGCAGGCTTTGAAGTGTAAGTTTTTAAAATAGTATCTGGCAATAGACTGCAGCGAACAACTTTTGCACAATATCATATCAATACCATTTCTGCCTATTCAAGAATAGCTGTTTCCAGGAGGTCTACAATGGACAAACGACTAGCAGTTTTTATCGTTCACGGTATAGGAGATCAGAAAAAGGGATTCAGCCGTGACATGCAGGAGAATCTGCAATCCAATTTCAAAAAGGCGCTCCAGCATATGGGGCAAGGGGACCGGGAGGGCCAGGATGATGCTCTGATTTTCCGGGAAGGACTCTGGGCGGACATCACCCAGGACGGCGAAGACACCCTCAAAAACAGGATGTTCAACGACCCGAATACGGATGTCGATTGGATTAAGGCACGAAAATTCTTTGTCGATTATCTCGGCGATGCCATCTCCTATTTCAAGGGCAAGATTTCGGATGTTTACTCGCAGTACAAAGCGATCCAGGCCAGAATCGATGGCTTGGTGCAAAATTTGTCCGGCGAAACCAACCCGGATCAGAACACCCTTCTTACGGTTGTCTCACACAGTCTTGGCACAGTGGTTCTGTCGGATTATTTGTACGACAAGCGAGACACACTGGAAAGCAACTATCAACTCACCTTCTCAAACTTTTTCACCCTGGGCAGCCCGATAGCCTTGTATGCAAACCGGTTTTATAATCACCAGTCCCCAAGCAATCCGTTCGCGAATTTCAAGCCTCAAAAAGTTAAAGACCCTAAAGGGGTATGGGTCAACCTGTTTGATGAGGATGATATTGTCGGCTATCCTATCCGCCCGGTAAACTCGTATTGCGAAAAAGCAGTGACCGCCGATTTGAATGTTTCTGTCGGCTCCCTGCTCACTGGCTGGAATCCGGCAAGCCATACCGGTTACTGGGAAGACGAGAAGGTCGGGAAAATTATCGCTGAGAAGCTTGCCATTGACTGGCTCAGAGTAAACGGGTGGGACAATAAAGAAAAAACTCTCGCAAGAACTAAAAAATATAAAAACCGCTATAACATGCCCGTTTCTTAAGAACTGGCACCATTATTGTTCCTGTACTTCAAGGATGAGCCGATGAAATCCCTGAACAGGGGATGCGGGCTCATCGGTGAGGATTTGAATTCGGGGTGAAACTGGCCCGCCAGGAACCACGGATGATCTTTCACTTCGATGATCTCCACCAAGTTGCCATTGGGAGACAGACCGCTGATGACTAGTCCTGCCTCTTCCATTTGGATGCGGTACATATTGTTGAACTCATAACGATGGCGGTGCCTCTCTTCGATTTCCCTTTTTCCGTATGCTTTATAGGCATTGGAGTTTTTTCTTAGCTGGCAGGGATATTCCCCAAGACGCATGGTTCCTCCCTTATCTCCTTCAGCATTCTGATCAGGCAGAAGATCAATAACGAGATAGGGCGATGTCTTCGAAAACTCGGCGCTGTTAGCATTTTTGAGGTTGGCGACATGCCGGGCGAACTCAATCGCGGCGCAATGCATACCGAGGCAAATTCCGAAATAAGGAATCTTGTTTTCCCTGGCAAACTGAACCGCTTTGATCTTGCCCTCGATACCCCTGTCCCCAAACCCTCCGGGGACCAGAATGCCATCACATTTTTTCAGCAACTCCAGCCCCTCTTCCTTTTCAAGGTCCTCTGCTTCCACCCAGTCAAAAACGACACGGGCATTATTGCCAATGCCTCCATGAACCAAAGCTTCCGTGATGCTTTTATAAGATTCCTTTAAGTCCACGTACTTACCAACAATACCTATCTTGACCTCGCCTGCAGGCTTTTTCAAAATCTGATTGATCTTTTGCCATCGATCCAGATTCGGTTCCTTTCCCTTCATCCCCAGTTTTTCCAGAATGATTTCACAGAGCCCTTCTTTTTCCAGGCTGAGCGGGACTTCATAAATGGAGCTGACATCCATAGCAGTGAAAACGGAGTTTGCCTCGACACTGCAGAACAAAGCTATTTTTTCTTTGATGGATTTGGAAAGTTTTTTCTCAGTCCGGCATAGCAGGATATCCGGTTGAATACCAATTTCCCGCAGTTTCTGAACACTGTGCTGGGTGGGTTTGGTCTTCAATTCATCCGAGGTTTTCATGTAGGGAACGAGGGTCAAGTGAACATAAAGTACGTCTTTAGGTTTGACATCAAAGCGGAACTGGCGAATGGCCTCAAGAAAAGGTAGGCTTTCGATATCGCCAACGGTTCCTCCGATTTCACAAATCACCACATCCACGCCACTGCCAACCGAGCGGATATGCTTTTTGATTTCATCGGTAATATGGGGAATCACCTGAACCGTGGCCCCTAAATACTCTCCTTTTCGTTCCTTTTGAATGACATTATGATAAATGCGACCGGCAGTGATGCTATTAGCCCGGCGCATTTTTGCCTGAGTGAATCGTTCATAATGCCCCAGGTCCAGATCGGTTTCTGCGCCATCATCAGTCACATAAACTTCCCCGTGCTGAAATGGATTCATAGTCCCCGGGTCTATATTGATATATGGATCCAGCTTGAGAATGGTTATTTTAAGTCCGGAACATTCCAGCAAACTGCCTATGGATGATGCCGCAATCCCTTTGCCTAAAGATGATAGAACCCCACCTGTAACGAAAATATACTTTACTTTTTTACCGTTATTTCTTTTTTTCACTCAATATTCCTCATCATTTCAGGTTCAGGGTAAAATGGCCAAACGCTTTTCAATCTTCACCAAATCCGCTTCACAATCCACGCCGATCGAGTCCAGATCCGTTTCAACGACTTTAATTTTGAATCCACTCTCAAGGATGCGCAATTGTTCAAGCTTTTCTATTTTCTCAAGACCCGATTCGGGCAAACCTTCAAACTCCATCAAAAATTTTTTCCTGTAAGCATACAGACCAATATGTTTATACCAGAAAGGTTTCAAGGGGTCGAACGATGAATTTTGCATTGCACCATCTCCCCATTCATCCCTGTCCCAGGGGATGGGAGCTTTTGAAAAATACAAGGCTGAACCGGAGCTATCCACTACAACCTTTGTAATATTTCGATCCATCAATTCATCGTGTGTTTTAATTAAAATCTTTAATGTGACAGTCGACTCCAAAGCTCCTTCCAGCAAGGGGCGCACGATTCGGTCAATATTCTCAGGAGGAATCAACGGCTCGTCACCCTGCACGTTCACAACAATCTCACACTCTCTATCACGAACCACCTCAGCGATACGATCCGTTCCAGATTCATGATCCGGCGAGGTCATGACGGCGTTTCCACCAAAGCCACTCACGGCATCCAGGATACGGGCATCGTCGGTGGCGACAATCACCTCTGAGACACTTTCAGCTTTGCTGGCCTGCTCAAAAACCCATTGAACCATCGGTTTTCCTTTTATGAGGGCAAGGGGTTTGCCAGGAAACCGGGAGGAGGCCCACCGTGCAGGGATAACAGCTATGACTTTAGAATCAGTAGGCATGCCGGTTGATCAACCCTTTCCATACGGTCATAACGAGAATTTTCAGGTCAAATGATAAAGACCAGTTTTTAATATAATATAAATCGAACTCAATTCTTTTTTCCAAAGAGGTGTTCCCTCTCCAACCGTTTACTTGAGCCCATCCGGTTAAACCAGCCTTCATCTTCAAGCGCAACATATAAAAGGGGATGGATTTTTTAAACTCGTCCACAAACACAGGCCGTTCAGGGCGTGGACCTACCAGGCTCATTTGCCCTCTGAACACATTGAACAATTGGGGAAGCTCATCCAAGCTGGTCGACCTTAAAATTGTACCGACCCGGGTGCGCCTGTCATCATTTTCCTTGGCCCAGACCGGTCCGGTTTGATTCTCGGCCTCAACTTTCATGGAGCGGAACTTGTACATCCAGAACACGTTACGGTCCAACCCCATCCGCTCCTGCCGATATATTAACGGCCCACGGGATTCCAGGCTTAGAGCTATCGCAACGAGAATCATAACAGGAAAGGTCAAAATAATGGCAAGTCCGGAAAGGACAATGTCTGAAACCCGCTTCAATATAATATTCCACCCATAAAGAGGGGACTCAGAGAGATTTATCAGCGGCATGCCATCAAGTTCTTCCACGCCTGAGTGCAAGTCCATATAGCGTAAGAGATCGGGCACCAATTTAATGTCTACGGTTTCCTCCCCTAGAGAGACCAATATTTCCTCGAGGTGATCATGGGCCTTTGAAGGCAACGCAATAAAAATCTGGTCGACTTTATTTTCGCGAATAACCCGGACCAGTTCCTGATAAACCCCTAAAACCTTATGGTCCTTAAAAGTCTTTCCTACTTCTTCGGGAGAGTGGGATAAATAGCCCACTACTGAAAATCCAATTTCAGGGTGTTTTTCCAGCCGTTCCACAACTTGTTGCCCAAGTTCTCCTGCCCCGACAATCAAAATTTTCTTGAGGTTCACTCCTCTAAGGTGCATCTCCTTGACCAGCAAATCCACCAGTTGATGAGAAAGAAACAACATAATAGTAGCGATGACCCAGAAATAACCGACCATGATCCTGGAAAAGGTTGCCTCACGGACGAAAAAAGTGAATGCCATCAGCATAAGAACTGAGACAGAGGTCAATCTCAAAACCCCAAGAAACCGGTCAAACGGGGGTTGTCTGCTCGCTGAATAAATAAACCCAAATACCCGACCACTTAAAAGAAACACTACCCAAATAGGTAATATTGCATACAGGTACATATTTTCACTGGGTATGGGACCGGAAGGAGCAACGAGTTCCAATTTGAAACGGAGTAAATAAGCAAACAACCAGGAGAGAGTTACCGCCAAACTATCAAGGAAGAATAAAATAGTCAGGTAAAGTTGACCGTGTTTCCTAATCATATATGACAAAAGAACTCGATTCCTTCCCTTTTCACCATTCCGGCTGGAAGGCTAGTTTTCCAGGGAGCTAAAGGATAGCAGTAGCACTTGCAAACACAGGGTTTTGCATGGAGATACGAAATCTCAAACCACCATAAATAGAGGGGTCAGAGGTTATTGATAACAGGAAAAACCTGCGCACAACAGCCTATATGAAAGGAGAATAACCCAAAACTCCACCAGCTTCAACCGATAAGTGGAAAGGGTTGGAAAGGGGCTAGCTACTGAATCTGGTTCAATTGCGCAAGGATTTTTCCACGCACTTCGGCAGGAGGATTTTTCTTCAAGGCACCCTCCAGAACTTCAACCGCACGACTGGTTTCCCCCTTTTTGGAATAGGTCATACCAAGCATATAACGAGAATCGTGCGCCTTGTTCCCTCTGGGGAATTTATTTAAAACCGTCTCAAACTGAAGGATCGCATCATCATACATTTCCAGCGCCACATAATTGGTCCCGATCCAGAAAGCAATATTATCCTTGAGTTTTTTGGGAGGATTGCTCAAATCCAGATTTTGGAATAGCAAAATGGACTCGTCATAATTCCTGCTCCGATAAGCCGCCAGAGCTTTATCATATTCAGGAGGATTCTTTGCACTGGTCCTGCGCATTCTCTTTTTACGAACAGGTGCGGCTTGAGCTTTTTGCATTTTAATTCTGGCAATCTCTTCGTTAAGCCGAGCCATCTGCGCTTTTAAATCCTCAACTTCAGGCTCCAGAAAGTCAGAAGAATCTGTAACCGATGAGATGTCACTCTCCAGCCGTTCACTCGCGGCATTGATCTTGGGCTCCAAGACGCTCAAAATCTCTTCCAGTTCCCGAACCTTACTGATCAGTGCCTCCTGCTGACTTTGCAGGCTTTCCACATCACCTTTCAACTCACTCTTATCCGTGCGCTGGTCTATACTGGCAAAACCATCCGGCTCCCCTTCTATAAAATCGTCATCCCCGGCATCCATATCAGAGAAGCCCTTATCTTCAGCAAAAAAATCATCCTCGCTGGAACCGGACTCATCATCTCTAGCACGGCGTCTTTCACCACGGTCCATCTCTCTCTCATCTTCAAATGGGAAATCTTCTTCAAAAGCCAGGTCATCATCCTCTTCACCAACCCAGGGAAGATAGCTACAACCATTAAAAATTAAAGAAAAGAAAAGAACCAAAATCAAACTGAGGCGGGTGAAAATGTTGGCGGGCGGCATATCTAACTCCATCAGATTTTAATAAGGATACGTTATCCCTTAATAATCAATGAATTATATGGGGTTGACCCAAAAATGTCAACCTCATTGTGAAGGGTTTACTCACTTCAATATATTTCATATTTATCGAATTTTAAAGGGATTTCATTAGTTTTTTATTACTCATATCGGCAAATGTTCCCATCCGGTTCAATGACACGGTTTCTGCCAAAATCTTTGCGGCTTTTTCAATTTCTGCAGTTGTATTGCTCCACCCGAAACTGAAACGAATGGATGAGTTGATTTTATCATAAGGTATACCCATTGCTGTCAGAACAGGTGAAGGCGATCCGCTACCCGAACTGCACGCCGATCCCGTAGAAACTGCCACCCCTGCCATATCCAGACCGATCAACAAAGTATCCCCTTCAACCCCGTCAAATCCCAGGTTCAAAGTATTGGGGAGTCTATTCTCCAAATCACCAAAAACTTCCACTCCTGAAATCTGATTGGACACCAATTGATAAAAGTGGTCTCGTAGCGAGGAAAGGTATTCATAGGAAGCCAGATGTTTCTGGGCCAGTTCGCAGGCTTTACCAAAACCCGCTATTCCTGCCACATTTTCTGTGCCCCCTCTTCTCTTTTTTTCCTGACTGCCCCCGGAAAGGGGTGAAAACAAATCAGAGCTTCCCTTCTTTAAATAAAGTGCACCAACTCCTTTAGCTCCGTTCAGTTTATGCGCTGAAATGGATAACATGTCAACAGGAACATCTTGCACCCGAAGCGGAATTTTACCTACACTTTGTACTGCATCGGTGTGAAACAATACCCCCTTTTTTCTGGCGATCTCCCCGATCTTCTCAATATCCTGCAAAACCCCGGTCTCGCTGTTGGCATGTTGCAGGGAAACCAACAGAGTCGATGGTGTCAGACAGTTTTCCAAAACCTGCAAATCAATTCGCCCCAGTTCATCGACCCTCAACCGGTCTACAACAAAACCCAGGCTTTCCAGTTGCCTACATGGATTTAAAACCGATGGGTGTTCCACCTGACTGGTAACTATTTGGCCTTTCCCCGCTCCCAGAGCTACTCCCAGCAAAGCCAAATTATTTGCCTCTGTCCCCCCACTAGTGAAAACAATTTCTGATGGCGAAGCCCCAATAAGAGAGGCCACCTGTTCCCGGGCTTCATCTACCAGGACGCGGGCTGCCCTCCCCATAGAGTGCACACTAGAAGGGTTTCCCATCTGGTCCCGCAATACAGAAGTTACGATATGCAGAACTTCTGGAGCAACCGGTGTGGTGGCATTATGATCAAGATAGATTTTATCCAAAATTAAAGTACCGAAAATAGAGAAAAGCTAAACCAAAGTGCGAAGAAGGGGTGCGGGTTTTAACAGGGCAAGACCTTTATCTTACCAACAGTCCAAGATCAGGATTTAGACTGGCCTGACACCTGTTTTATATTGGTAGGATCCACTTCAACCGGGGGGTCTATGCCTTTCTGCGTTTCCTTTAACTGACGGATTTCTTTTTCCATTTGGGGCAACCGGTCCAACATGCACTCGATCGCCCGAGCCACAGGATCAGGAAAGGATTCCAGACCCTCATCATCATCTTCCATATCTGAAGAAATGCCGGAAAAAACCACCCTTCCGGGAACCCCAATGACGGTGGAATACTCAGGGACATCCTGCAGAACTACCGAACCTGAACCTATTTTCGTGTTACGGCCAACCTGAATAGGACCTAAAACCTGCGCCCCGGCACCAATGACTACATTGTCGGCAATGGTGGGATGGCGTTTGGCTTTTTTAGTCGCCAGTCCCCCTAATGTCACCCCATGGTAAATAAATACATTATCCCCAACTTCCGAAGTTTCCCCAATCACCACGCCCATACCATGGTCGATAAAAAATCGATGGCCAATTATTGCGGCTGGATGAATCTCTATGCCTGTTATCCACCTGAAAAACTGGGAAATCGCCCTGGCGAGAAACTTGAATCCCATGTTCCATAAACCATGGGTCAACCGATAACCGATCAAGGCGTGAACACCGGGGTACAAGACCAATACCTCGAGAAAATTTCTCGCGGCAGGATCTTTTTCCAAGGCAACCCGGACATCTTCTTTAATTAGACGGAGCATAGTTTCGGGATTGAGATGTAAACGATTGTTTATTGTACTACTATACCCCATCCAAGGCCAAACAAAAAGCCCACTAAGCGTGGGGCCAGCGTGCACGTTATATTCTTCCTTAGCCTTCGTGCCCCGGAGGGGTAATAACTTTTGCAGGCGAACAAAGAATCATCTCGGCGTATGAGCCCTTGCCCAGTTTACCCCTTGGTGCACGAAGGCACTGTTGGAAATATTACGGCCTCCCTCGGTAGAGGGTGGCTGGAGAGAACTATATGTGGGTTACTTGTACATGAGGGAAACCAATTGAGCCCGGGCATGAACCCGGAATTTGGCATATATCTTTTTGAGATGGTCTTTGACGGTATGATGGCTCAGGCCCAACTCACTGGCTATTGCCTTGTCGCTCAAACCAGTACAAATCAGGCGGGCAACATCGGCCTCCCGGCTTGTCAAGCCTGCTTCCTGCATTAAATATTTGACGTGTTTTTCAAGTTTGTTTTTACTTTCCAGTTCATGGAGTCGTGTCCTGTTTGAATCCTGGGATTCAAAAATTTTCAAATTTTCTCTCGCTCGACTGGAAAGCGTTTTCATGATGGCAATCAAAGCATCCGGACTTGCAGACAGTTTGGCTTGGAATTGCTCCTGCGTTATTTCCAACAACCGGGTGGGCACCGTTGATATGACGGTAGCAGAACGAGGCTTGGATTCAATCAGTGCCATTTCTCCCAGATAATCCCCTTGTTCTCTGCGTGCAATCTCTATCTCATTTTTGGAGACAACCAACTCGCCGGAAAGTATGACGTACATGGAGTCGCCCTCTTCCCCATCCTGAAACAAGGCCTCTCCCACTGCCAGTTCTTTCAATTGACATTCAGAGGCCAGACATTCCAAGGTATCTACGGAAACCTTTTGCAAAAAATCAATATCACTCAGAAAATCAAAATTTGTCTTTTCCATACTATGCCTTGCCCATGCAATGAACTTTCTCTATTCAAAACGATAAAGTTTCCAAAATTATAACACCTTTTTGAATGCTTTTCGGGAGGCTTATAGAATCAAGTAATTAATGAGACCTCTCTTCGGTCTTTGCCACAGTCTATAATTCAACCAAACTGCACCCCTAAAGTCTTACAAGCTTGAACGAATGGTGTAAAAAAAAATTGACGGCTGATTTTAATTAATAAGACAGAGCAACTTTGAATGTTAAAAGATTTTGTTTAGCATCTACAGATACCAGGTTTGAATCGGTAATGTTGTATTGATAGTCGAGAACAATGCTCAGGAGATCTGAAACCGGTTTGGTGATTGAGAATGCGAAGGTTTGCTTTTCATCCCTCCTCTTCGCCCCAATACTTGCCGTTTCATTTTTATAGGCCACCAGGTTATACAAATAGGAAAGCTGAATATTAAATTCATCTGCGTCGGTGAAACTGACACCAACAGTGATGAGATTCCCCATATAGTCAAACTCACTGCCCCTCGTATCCTCATCAGAATACCTGTAACTCAAAAATCCGTAGGCTTTGTTCTCCATAAAAAACAGGTACTGGTCAAAACCAGTAGAAAGATTGCCGGCATCACGCGCACTGTCCCCAATAAACATGGTTTCGGAAAGGGATAGAGTTATATTGGTATAGAGTTGTGGATGGAGCGAGAAACCCATACGCGGGGCAATAGTGCGAGAGTTCGTGAACTTCTCTGTATTTAAAAAAGTGAAGCTATAGTAGTAGTCAATTCCAACATCCCAGTTTTTCTCATCGTGAGAAGCTCCCATGGAAAAAGTGTTGGAAACATAATTTAATTCAGACGCATCCGTCCAGGCATTCCGGTAAAAATCGTACCCCCAATAGAGTTCGAGAACAGGTGTGGAATAGAATTTGTTCCCTGTCGATAATTCAAAGGTGGCGGCAGTATCGGATATGTTAGTTACGAGATCCTGCTGGGTTATAGTCACGTTATCATCTATTTGGTATCCGGCCTTGGCCGTGAACCACCAGTTACTTTTACCACTGCTTGTTTTAACTCCTAATTCATTCAGCAGATTTTCGGCCTCAGCGGCGGTTGCCGACTCCGGGTCCCTTTCCAATGCCATGGTCAGCGCCAACTTGGCATCTTCTTTCTGCTCCAATTTAAAATAGGCCAGCCCAATTTGAAACAGGGCTATTTGCTCAAGGTCGGGGTCCAAACTCAATACAGTTTGGAAATTAATGAGCGATTCCTCATACTGCTCATTTTGCTGGAAGGCACGGCCTAGATAAAAATAAGCAGTGGCATCTTGAGGATCCTGATCGATGGACTTTGTCAATGCCTCGATAGCCAGATCATTAGATTCAAGATTAAGATAAACGATGCCGAGATTGCGGCGGGCACCACTGTACATGGGGTCCAGTTTCAGAACACTTTTAAATGGGGCTACCGCTTCAGAATATTTCTCAGCTTTAAGGAAGGTCAGGCCCTGGTAATAATGTGCCTCTTTATTAGAGGGATCCTTTTTGATTATTTTTGAAAACGCAGCTATGGCATTTTCATATTTTTCTTCATTAATGAATTGCAGGCCGCGGGAAAGGAGGTCTGTTTCCTGTGCCTCAACAGTATTCAGGCACAGGAAAAGTAACGGTAGCAGTGAAAATACGAGTTTCCTCATCGACCATCCTAAAAGAGAATGACCGATTTTACCCTACTCTAGGCTAAAATACCAACAATTACAGTACTTTAAAATACATGGCATATAAGCAACTGTAAACGAGCTACTAGGGACCTCCGGGACCGCCACCAGGACCTCCGGGACCGCCACCAGGACCACCGGGACTGCCACCAGGACCACCACCGGGACTGCCACCAGGTCCACCGGGACTACCACCAGGACCACCGGGACTGCCACCAGGACCACCACCGGGACTACCACCAGGACCACCGGGACTGCCACCAGGACCGCCACCGGGACTGCCACCAGGTCCACCGGGACTACCACCAGGACCACCGGGACTGCCACCAGGACCACCACCCGGACTGCCACCAGGACCACCACCCGGACTGCCACCAGGACCGCCACCAGGTCCACGGCGACCAGGAGGTCCAAGGTCAACCTTACCAGGTCCACCACCGGGACTACCAGGTCCTCCACCAAGTCCACCAGGACTGCCACCGGGACCACCAGGCCTGCCACCGGGGCCACCAGGTCCGCCAGGACCGCCACCGGGACCACCAGGTCCTCTAGCAATAACTGGAGGGTCAATGCCAGGTCCACCGCCTCTATTTTTGCCGCCTTTACCTCTTTCCATTCTATCTCGTGCTTTTCCGAGGGTAGGCCCCTTGATGACTCCATCTACCGTGTTTCTTGTAACTCTGATGGTGGTCTTCCCTTTATTTGCTGGGGGCCCTTTTTGTCTATCTGCCTGCTTCATCAGGCCGCCGGGCAACGTTCCATTCTTTTCAATTTGCTTCAGGAGGCCTGGGGGAAAGGTTCCATTTTGGGCCATTGCCATTAATCCTGGTGGAAGGCCATCCACCGCTGCCAACTCAGCGATGAGTGGCGGCAGGGTCTGGATATCAGACACAACTCCACTCTTCAAAACTCCCAGCATTTTCCCTTTGGTGAGTATCGATTGCGGCCCCAAGTTTCCATTGGGAAGCCTCGGGGAAGTATCGATACTACCCTCAATATTAATGAAGGTAGTCCTGCCGTCCGGCTGGACGGTCACAACAAATTCCGTTCCCCGCACTCCTGCCACAGCGGTAGGGGTCACCACCTTGAAGGCCGACCCCTTGGCTTTACCTTTGGTCACCACAAACCGCACGGTTCCCAAAGCCACATTAACCACTGTTTCCCTCAGATCCTTATCCGGATCATAAATATGCTTTTTAATACTGATATTGGCATTTTCCCCGAGGGTCAAAGCGCTCTTATCATCGAAGGTGAAAGTGGCTTTTGATTCAGCGTCGGTTTTAATACGGTCATTCATGAAAACCGGGGAAGCCAGCTTAACATCTGATGATGTCAGCTCCCCCTCATGAGTCTGATGAATTTTCCCCTCGGTTCCTGTTGCAATTCCGATATCGGCAGAACGCACAACCCCCTGCTCTTTCAAAAACAGTTTTTGTTCGAACAGGTTTTTACCTGGGGGTTCGCCGGACAAAGCGTAGGTAACCCGAACAAACTCCTGATCGGTCATTACCCCTTTTCCATCTTTTCCACTGAGAACTTTAAATCCGCGAATTTTTAAAATCCTGGAAGTTTTTGCAAACAGTTCTTCCTGGGATAACTCCGCATGGTTTTTCGGAAGGAGGGGGTGATCGGGTTGATTCTGCGAAATCATCGCTATAAACTCAGCCCTGCTGACCTGAGAATTATCCGGAGTGGCTGAAATAAGGGCCAGAAAACAAAACCCTAACGCCATCAACGGGACATAGCGCGTCAACAACGCTTTACCCTTCTGCGTGAAGAATTTCGAGCTCATAATTCGCTCCTTATCTATATCCATCATTATACTCCCTTTCGCAGCATGGGTTTCAGTTTTTCCGCTGACAACGGTTTGCCAAACAGATAGCCCTGGACCCAGTCACATCCGCTATGTTCTAAAAATCTTCTTTGTTCAATGGTTTCAATTCCTTTGGCAACTGTTTTCAGCTTCAAACTTTTTCCAATACCAATAACTGTATTAATGATCGTGGCGTTAATCTCAGCAGAGAACTCTTGAATCAGTTGGGGAGCAATATTTAAAGTACTTAAGGGGACACGCGAGAGATTATTCAATGAGGACAAACCCATGCCAAAATTATCCAAAGCCAGTTTTGAGCCAAGTTCGTGAAGCCCCATCAAGTTTTTATACGCCTGCGCCGAAGTTTGGAGCAAAGCCTCTTCAGGAATTTCAAATTCAAACAAATCCGGTTCCAGCCCAAACTTATTTATACAACCCTCTATTTTCTCCGTCAGCCTTCCCTGTAGCAACTGCGCTTCACTGAGGTTGATGGAAATGGGCACAAAAGGTATCCTTTCCCGTCTCCAGGCTTTAATTTGCTCGCAAACGGACTGCATAACCCAATCCCCAATTGGAACAATCAAACCGTCCTCCTCGGCTAGAGGGAGGAATTCAGCGGGGTGCACCAATCCTCTTTCAGGGTCATTCATCCTCAAAAATACTTCAAGCCTCTTATATTCACCTGTTTCGATATCTACTTTTGGTTGATAGTCCAGCAGAAAGTTTTCATCCTCAAGCGTTCGACGCAAAAGTGTCTTGAGGACCGATCGCCTTTGGGCCACCGACAGCATTTCGGGGTCATGTACATAATAGGAGTTTTTCCCCTGTTCTTTAGCCTGATACATTGCCGAATCCGCACTTTTAAACAGCGTTTCAGCATCCTTGCCATCCGTTGGATAAACCGCGACTCCTATACTGAAACTGGAACGAATTTCGTGTTTATCAATTTTGAATACAGGCTTGAGAGCTGAGATAATCCTTTCCGCCAGCCGGGTGGAGTAAGTATCATCCTTCAACCCAGTTAAAAGGATAACAAACTCATCTCCTCCTATCCTTGCCACCGTATCCTCACCGCGCAATAGCCCTTGCAAACGTTTGGCCACTTCTTTTAACAACTCATCTCCAACAGAATGTCCCAGAGAATCGTTCACGGATTTAAAATCATCCATATCCAGGTACAACACCGCAAATCTTTCATTATTACGATCAGCATGAGCGAAAGCCAGAACGATGCGGTCATTGATCATATTGCGGTTGGGCAAGCCGGTCAAAGAATCAAAAAATGCCATGCGCTTGATTTTGGCTTCCATCTGCCGAAACTCAGTCAGATCCCGGACAATGGCTAATAAAGAGCTTTTCTTGTTGACCTGGATCTGCTTCAATCTCACCTGCACCGGATAAATCGTACCGTCTTTTCTTTTTTGCAGGGCATCAAAAACCTGAATCAGTTTTTGCCCGTTTCGCAACGCTTCTACAAACACCTCAAATTCCAAACGGGAATGGTCTTCCCAAAAATCGTATAACGCTTTTTTACAAATCTGGCTCTTGCTATAACCCAGGCTTCGGCTGGCTGTCGAGTTAGTCTGCAAAATCTGATAGCTTTGAATGTCTACAACGTAAGTTTCATTCGTCGCATCGTCCAACACCTGGGATAACTGTTCGGCGTGTTCCTGTTCTTGTTTTAATTTGACATGAGCCCCTTCCATCACATCCAGATCTGTTCGGGCTCTTTGGGATAGTGTTTTCAAAAGTGCAATCAGTGAATCAGAATTGGTGGAAAATTCTTTATGGAATTTTTCTGCGGTGATTTCGAGCAGTTGCGTTTCAGTTTCGGTTCGGATAGTCGCCGAGCGTGGCTTGGATTCTATCAATCCCATTTCGCCAATATATTGACCGGCTTTTCTGCGGGCGATCACTTTGCTTTTCTTATAAACCAGAAGTTCCCCTGACAAAATGATATACATCGCCCCAGACACATCCCCCTCCTCAAACAGGATTTCATAAGCAGGCAACGTGAGAACCTCACACGAGTGGGCCAGCTTTTCCAAAGTCTCCTCAGAAAAGAAGCTGAGAAAATCGACAGCCTTTAACTGCTCTAGTTTTACCGCTACGTCCATAATTGAGGTGTCACCGTTAGTCACTTGGAATTTATCCCTTATAAATTATTAAGAGTTAATACTCCTACTAAAATATAAGCAAAAACTCCTTGATTTAAAACCCCCTAGAATGGGGTGGGCAGCAAACCCACACATATCCCCAGTCCAATAATTGCTGTATTTTCGTATCTTTATATGGGTATTCTGACAAAAAGCCTTAAGTTTGACAGCAAAAATATTGCATTTTTAGAAGAAAATTTGACTTGCCTTCCCCTTGTCCAATTTAATAACTTATTGAATAATAAAAAACGGCTGTTCCTAAATCTTAAGGACCTGTTTATTTGATTCCCTTAATCAAAAAATATTCCCATTGGTGCATGGGTCTGAGTATCACCCTTATAATGTTACTCACCTATACCTATCCCCCGTCATGGATACAGAACCTTGAAAACCTCTTGCAAAATTCGCACTTCCGTTTAAGAGGGCCTGTTTCTCCCGGCCCCGAAATCCTGATCGCAAAAATTGATGAGAAAAGTATCGATGAATTGGGGCGCTGGCCCTGGTCAAGACAAACCATGGCGAAGCTGACACAAAAGCTCCTGGACTATGAAGCCCGTGTTATTGCTTTCGATGTTATTTTTTCCTCCCCCCAATCCAGCCCAGAATCTCTTGAACAATTAAACCGTTTGATCCCTTTAATTGAAAACAGAGAGGCCCTGAAATCCCTGAAAAAGTTTCTCAAGGAGTCCAACCCGGATGCGGAGTTTGCAAAAGTTTTGTCTCAGGCCACTACCAAAGCGGTGCTCGGTTACTTTTTTCATTTTTCATCGGAAGAATTGCATCACCTGAGTCCCGATCTTCGAAACCAGTATTTTGAAGATATAAAATCATCTCAATTCAGGGGGTTTTTGAAATCGCAACAGGATCTGGACTTGTCCCGCCTGCCCTTCCCAAGTGCTTACGCGGTGGAATCGAATATCTCAGCATTTTCCAGAAGTGCAAAGAGCTCGGGTTTTTTCACTTTCAATATTGAAAAGGATGGCTCTATAAGGCGTTTACCCCTGATTGTCAGATATCACGATCCCGCTTCTAAAAAAGATTATTACTTCCCCCCGCTTTCCTTAAGAGTTCTGGAGCAGTTTCTGGAAGGCACTCTCCTTTTCCGTGTCGGTGAATATGGCATGGAAGAAGTGATACTGGATAGCAAATCTCCCGTAATCATTCCGACCAATGCTAAAGGGGAACTGGAAATCAATTTTCTCGGACCCAGGGGCACCTTTCCGGGTTTTTCCATCAGTGATCTGCTGAATGATTCGCTAAATTTAGACTTAAAAAATAAAGTGAAAGACAAGATAGTTTTGGTTGGAGCCACAGCTACGGCCCTGGAAGACATACGGGTCACCGCATTTGACCCTAAGCTACCGGGAGTAGAAATTCATGCCAGTATCATTGACAATATTTTAAGGAATAATTTTCTCTCTCAGCCTTCCTGGACCTCTTTGCTCGACTCTCTCTATTTATTGCTGATCGGGATATTCTTAACAGCAGTGTATTCCCGTATCCAACCCAAAATGAGTCTCCTGGTCTGGGCCCTAAGTACGGGTGCCCTATTCTATTTGAGTCATTGGTTATTCCTCAACAAAGGATTCTGGTTGACGGATGTGTATCCATTTCTTGAGAACACCATGATTGCCTCGGCAATCATGCTCAACCGTTTTGTGGAAGAAGGGAAGCAAAAACAGTTCATCAAAAAAGTTTTCGGCCAATACCTCTCACCCCGGGTTGTTAAAGAATTGCTCAACGATCCCTCTAAGCTGAAGTTGGGAGGAGAACAAAAAGAGCTTTCTGCCCTGTTCACCGACCTGGAAGGGTTCGCCACCTTCTCAGAAAAGCTCAGCGCCACGGAACTGGTTGACCTTTTAAATACCTACCTCAGCGAAATGACGGACATCCTCTTGCAATACGATGGCACATTGGACCGCTATGACGGCGATGCGATTAAAGCATTCTTTGGAGCTCCCGTATTCTTTGAAGACCATGCAAAACGGGCCTGCTGGGTATGTCTAGATATGCAAGACAGGCTCAAAGAACTGCGTGTGAAATTCAAAGAGGAAGGCAAGCCTGAATTATTAATGCGCGTAGGCGTCAACACCGGGTCAATGGTAATCGGCAACATGGGTTCAACCACCCGTATGATGTACGGAATGAACGGTGACTCGGTCAACCTTTGCGCTCGCCTGGAAGGAGCCAACAAACAATACGGAACCTATTCCCTGATCAGCGAGTTCACTTATCAAGCGGCCAAAGAGTTCATCGAAGTCCGGGAGCTGGATACACTTCGCGTTGTGGGGCGTGCTACACCCATAAAAATTTATGAGTTGTTAGGAAAAAAGGGCAGCGGAAATTTCCCAAAAGCTTTGCCGGATTATTTGGAAGGACTAAAAAGTTACAAAGCCCAGGAATGGCAAAACGCAATAAAACACTTTGAATATGCCCTGAAAGCGGACCCTGCTGACGGCCCTTCAAACACTTATCTGGAACGATGCCGGATGTTATTGCAGTCCCCACCCGAAAAGGATTGGGATGGTGTTTTTAACCTGACTAAAAAATAAATCATTTCGATGCAAATATACCTTTTTCACCTTGGACGGGAACGACATGTTTAAATCCAGGATCACACAGTTCGCCGCGAATCTCCTCATAGTCATCGTCTTATATGGCAATCTTGACCTGATGTTCCAGATGTGGGGCGTCCGTATTCACCGGGACACCCTGCCAAATATCTGGTACTTGGAGAACCTGTTTTACATCCACGCGGTTTTTACTGAAACCAACGTATATTCACGCGAGTTTGCCGCCTTTGGCGTTGATACCCGTTTTGAAGAAGCCCCTGCAATGCCTGATGAAAACATGATCGACCTCAATATTCACCAGTACTTTCCACAGCATCGCGGCAAAGCAAATCAGGCCATGGCCCTGGCGGGTTATATATGGGATCCCGAACGGCAAAATCAGTCCTACCAGGTTATGGCGGATTACATCCAGGGTTTTTACAATGCAAAAAATCCCAACCGATCGGTTGAACAGGCTTTCATATATGTTGTCTGGTGGCCCGGAGACAAAGGCGGATACCATAAACGCTACTCCGAACGCCAGTTTAGACTTCTCGGACACAATTGATGAACCAGATACTTTCAATCTCGTTACTCCCGGCTCGTGCCTGGTCTCGATTCTGGTTCATTTCAGGGTCGCCGGACGGGCTGGCGTTGTTCCGAATGCTGTTTGGATTCTATTGGCTGATCCGCTGGATTTGGTGGGCTCCCCATGTCACGCTGTTTTTCTCCCGCGAGGGGATGCATTTTCCCGAGCTTCCGGCGCCCGTTGAAGGCATCCACAACTTCTATCAATTGATTGGCTGGCTGACAGCCTCACCCTCTGTTCTTCAGGCCTGGGTGCTCTATCTGCTTACCCTTCCAATCATTGTGATGATCATTGCAGGGTTGTTCACGCGCTTTTCCCTGTTCATTTTTTTGCTGTCGTGGAATTACCACTATTTTCTTCATTTTCATATGTACGAAACATCCTATGATCGGTTTTTGATCCTATTGTGCTTTTTTCTTCTGTTCAGTCCATGCGGCCGGTCGTTATCCATGGATGCCTATCGTACATCCGGGCACCCTGGAGGTATCGATGAATCTTTTCCGCTGTGGACGCAGCGATTGATCTGTGTTCAGACGGCTTTGTTTTACTTTGGCACCGCGGTGCATAAACTCATGTCCCCTGCTTGGAATAACGGGGATAACATGGCCTCCACATTGATCAGTGACTATTCGACGCAACTGGGCTTTTGGTTCGCCCGGCAGGATTTACCCCTCGGGGTGTACGATATCGCGACCGTTGCTCTAATCATTTTTGAAATATTGATTGGTGTTCTACTTTTCAATGCCCGGTGGCAGAAACTGTTTTTTATGCTGGGTTTTGGGTTTCATCTCATCAACACAACGGTGCTCTGGATTCCTCAATTTCTCATTGTTCCCTGCACTTATGTTTTATTCCTGAAACCGGACAGCGTCAGGGAATGGATCAGCCGCCAGCTCACACATCGCTTGAAATGGAAGCGATAAAAAAAACCCTCCGGTTTTGATTTGGCATTAATCGGAAGCAAGTTTAATCAGGGTTGGATGCGGATGGACTTTTTATTCGCCTTTGATCTGAAATTTATCTGTCTTTGAGGCTTCTAAATATCTTGATTGATGTTTATAGTCTTTACTAAACCACCTTAAAACTGAAGACAGGTTGTTTCTATTCCTGGCGATAAAATAATAAATTGTTTCAGCAACTTTAGCGAAGACTGAATGTTTTTGGTAAATTCTAAAAAGCCAAGCAAACTTCCGATTGTATGATAGCGCTTCTATCACAGCTTTTGCACCTTCTGTGATTTTCCCGTCTGGTTTAACTAATTGAATTGAACATTCAAATTGTTCAATTGAAATTTCAGAAAATTGATTTCCGACAGACTGATATGAAGCATATTCGACACAATCTTTAGTTATATTTTTAAAGATTTCGATCCAATAAAGACAAAAGACACAACTGCCGTCATATATAAGCAAAGGTTTCATGCTCTAAGAATATACTATTTTAAATTTTGCGTGGTATTAATATGAAAGTATGCCAACTATTATTTTCAGGAGAAAAGTTTTGGCATCGATCACCGCGAATCTATTCTCATTTGATTCACCATGGAAACAGCTCGTTTTATTTGACCCGAGTGATCCTTCAGGATTCGGATGATTCAGAGTCCATAGTGCGGTGATAGTCTTGCAGGATTGCGTCCTGAGTTTCCTGATCGGCAAGTTCATTTATTAAGCGACCAAAGAGTTCATCGAAGTCCGGGAACTGGACACACTTCGCATTGTGGGGCGTGCAACTCCTATAAATATTTATGAACTCCTGGGGAAAACGGGAGAAATCGAGGAATCTGTTAAGAAGTGGAGCCAGCACTGCATTGCCCAAAAAGCGGCTGAACACTCAAGCGACAAGTTAATTCTTCTTCCTGACAAGGGGATTGAGGGGGTTGCTTTTTCGTAATACGTTTACGGCAGAGGAGCCGTGAGAATTTTTTCGTTTTTGTATCTTGTTTGACACTCGCTTATATCTGACTTCACAATCTTTTTTGCAAAAACTTCGCTCAATTCAAGCCAGCGTTCGGCCAACTCCTCTGCAAGGCCAAACTCCCGCAAAGATTCACGCAACAGGGTATTTCTCAAATCAAAATGTTCCTGGGTAATGAACATACGCTGGTGACAACTATGAGGCGTTTTTCCTGAAAAAATAATATCCCCCCCCATTTGAGAAGCGGCAAAATTCGTTTGCTGACTCTCAATCACTTCCCGGTTTGTTCCCTCAAAAAAAGGAAGCATCGAGGGGTGAGCATATACCTTGTCATAAAATATTTTATGAACCTTTTCCAATGTGGAACGTCCACCCACAAGTTCAAAAAGTGATTTTTCGCTTTCAGTCATAACACAGCTTGGTGAAAGGAATGAACAACCCCCTCCCTGTGCAGGGAGGGGGAGTTCGGGTTGCTCTTACCCTGCTAAATTTTAAAATTACCAACAAGGCTTTGCAGATCGGTCGCGAGTTTTGAAAGTTCGTCTGCGGCATCCTTGGTCTGACTGGAGCCTTGAGTTGTCTCTTGCGCCGCTGATGAGACACCTGAGATGTTTTCAGATATTTCACCCACTCCTTTCGCGGCTTCCGCAACATTGCGCGACATTTCATTCGTTGTAGCACTTTGTTCCTCTACTGCACTGGCGATGGTGCTGGAAATATCATTAATTTTATTAATGATCTCACTGATTTCTCCAATCGCCTGTACAGCATCGCCGGTGTTGGACTGAATCGTAGTGACTTTGCCACTGATCTCCTCGGTGGCTTTCGCGGTCTGATTGGCCAGTTCCTTGACTTCATTAGCCACCACCGCAAAACCTTTGCCGGCTTCACCAGCCCTGGCGGCTTCAATGGTCGCGTTCAAGGCTAAAAGATTGGTTTGTTCCGCGATCGAGGTGATCACTTTTACGACTTCACCAATCTCTTTAGAACTTTCGCCGAGAGTGCTGATCGTGTCATTGGTTTTTTTGGCAACTTCGACCGCCTCATTCGAGATCGTAGCCGCCTGAGTGGCATTACTGGAGATTTCACCGATACTCGCGCTCATCTCCTCCGAACCTGTGGCAACAGTCTGGACGTTGGTGCCCACCTGCTCACTGGCGGCGGCAACCACCCCGGCTTGCGAGGAAGTCTCTTCGGCATTGGTAGACATGGTCGTGCTGGTAGCGGTGAGCTCCTCAGCGGCGGCACTCACTGATTCCGCGTTTTTACCGATATTGGTAATGTCATTGCGCAGTCCGCTGAAAAACTTGCTCAAGCCTCCGCCCATCTGCCCGATTGCATCTTCGCCGTTGACGGTAATTTCCTGGGTCAAATCTCCCTGGCCTGCAGCAGTCACAACACCCAAAATACTGTTGACCTTATCCCTCAATTCATCAGCGGCCTTTTGTTCACGCTCGGCGTTTTCTGCGACTTGCGTTTCCATCGCGACCCGTTCTGTAACCAACTGGTATGTCGCTACAGGCCCTATATAGTTTTTATCCAAATCATAGATAGCACTTACCTGTAAATCGAATACCTCCGGCCCGATTTGGACCTGCGACTCGAAAGGCAAATTAGTCGGATCCTTAATAATGCCCATTACCTTGTCCGGGTCCGTATGAAATGCAGTTATCTGATTGCCAATAACATTCTCAACATCAACTTTCAAAAACTCCTGCACTTTTCCGAAAATTTCCTTACCCCTGGGATTCATATATTTGACTTCAAATTTTTCATCGGCGTACATCACATTCATGGAAAGATTGTCTACCATTGCCACAACCCGCCTCATTTCCGCATCCGCTTCAATTTTGGCTTTGGCATTGGTCAACATCTCTTGCAGGGAGGTCAGAAAAGCGCCTTGTGCATTAAATTTTTCCTTACTGACATCCTCGCCCAGAATATTTTTCGCGTCAGCAATATAATCCCTCAGCATGGTACTCAGTTCGTTGGATTGACTGGCCATACTCCCCAACTCATCGGTTGAGTTTACTTGAATTGCCGGTCGATCCAGATTGCCTGCCACCATGTCTGCAGAGGCCCGTGCCACTTGCGTGAGTGGACCTGTGACGGACCGGGTGATGACGACCCCTAAAAATCCGCTTATGGCAACCGCGATAAAAAGCAGAGTCCAAAGCGTTGAGTTCAAATCTTCATTGAGTTCTTTGGACAAACTCATATCTTTTTGAAGCAGTGTTTTCTGGTTCGCCGCCATGGCATCCAGTTGTTGTTTGATAGCAAAAGCGGTGGGCGCGGCCTTGGTTCCCAGCCAGCGATTCGCCATATTCCATTCATTACTTCCGCGAATCGCAAACATTTTCGGTGGCAGAGGAGCAAAAGCAGTGCGGGCCTGGGTAAACTCTTCGAACAGTGTTTTTTGTTCCGCATTTAACTGGCTCTTATTTGCGGTCAGATCACCAAAGCGTTTGATGTTTTTCGTCCACATGCCGTCAAAACGATCCTTGAAAATCGAGTTGCCCGATAACAGGTAGGCGCGGATATTGGCCAGGGAACGAGCAGTCGTTCCACGGATATCGGCCATCATGCCAAGCAAGGCCTTGCGCTCGGGAGTCGCCGGCAATGTAGCTTCTATGTTGATAATCTTGGTGATGTTAGATAACAGGATAGCGGCCTGAGGTGCCGCTTCCGACAATAGGATCTTGGTAGCGGGCAAATTATCCTTTGATCCGGAGATATCCTCGATTTCCTTTTGGTATTGAGCAAAATCCTTTAGCTTCGTTTTAATGATCTTCAGCCGTTCCACGTTTTTGGGATTGGTCCAGTTTTTTGCAAACTCCTCCATTATTTTGAGGGAGGAAGTGATCTCTGTATCCCAGGCTTTTTGTCGCTCGACCTTGAACTTGTCTTTACCGAGAATCATCCAGCCGCGTAAAGCCGCCAGAGAGTGGTTGATGCCGTTGAGCATCATCAGGCTGGCACGAGCGGTGGGAACACGCAAATCCACAACTTTTGTAGAAAGTGCGTTTGTTTTGCCAACCTGGTTAAAAGTAATGAAAACGACACCAATCAAAACCAATGTTACCAGTGCAAACCCAAGTCCAATTTTTTTGCCAATTTTTAAGTCACGATAAATTTGTAGCATGATCCGCCCCCCCTCAAGAAATCGGTTCAAGAAACTCAAACAATTATTTTTACTATAGGCAAATAAATACGGTGTACCTTCAGAATCCTACTCAGAATCACTACAATGTAATGTATAAAAACATGCACGAATTAACCGGCGCATAATACTGAAGAAACATAAATATGCAATGTCTAATAGAACAATTATAAATGCATTTACTTGCGATGTAAAGAAAATTACCTGAGAAGGGCCATAAGCCTTGTAAATTAGAATATAAGTGCCAGCATAAATAGCAATATACATGCCATCCAGGGGTATTAATGTGAAATTTAAGAGTGCGGCAAGAAGGCTTTTGTATAACTAGCTGTATTTAAATTTGTTACTGAGTTAGTAATAGTAAAATAAATAAATGGCGTTACAGGTAGGAACCCGGATATCCTATACGAATATAATGAAACCTATACTATTGGATAGCGGATTGTAAAAAAATTAGGCCGTGATTGGCCCGGGTATGCGTGGCGATTACCGAGCAAGAGTAAAAAACATTATCGAGTCACCCTCAATCCCTCCCTATGATGGGAGGGAAGTTCTTAAAGTATTACCCCTCCGGGGCACACGAAGGCTAATGAAAAATATCACGTGCGCGTGAGTGCTCAGCCCGCTTTATGGTCAATGTAATACTGGCCCCACGCTAGTCGTCGGAGTCCATAGTGCGATGATAGTCTTGCAGGATTGCGTCCTGAGTGTCCTGATCGGCGGATTTGTAGATGCGGATGGTTTCGAAGTGGCTGGCCTGCTGAACGCGTAATAATTTGAGGCGCATTAATTCCAGAATGGCAAGAAACGTCACGATGACTTCCTGCTTTTTGTTTAGCACCGTAAACAACGATTCAAATGTAACACTTTCTGAAGCGTTGAGAATTTCCAGGATGTGCTGAATCCGGTCCGTGACCGACATCTCGGTAATTTCAATTTCATAATCCTTTTCAAAGGATTTGGTATCCAGGATTTTCTGGTAGGCTTTAAACAAATCGAAGACCGATGTTTCAACCAGTTCGTTTGCTTCGGAGCTGCCTTCAATTTCAAGCTGTCCACCGCGCACAAAAACCTGTGCATGATCATGTTCTTTCATTCTTAGCTCAAACGCCGCATCCCGATAGCGCTGGTATTCCCGTAGTCGGCGCATCAGTTCCGCACGCGGGTCTTCTCCACCACCGTCATCCAATTCTTCATCCGTTTCAGGAGCGGGCAACAAAACCTTCGATTTGATGCGTGTCAGTTCGGCGGCCATAACCAAATACTCCCCGACCAGTTCCAGGTTCAACTCCTGCATCATCTCCAGGTAGGTCATATACTGCCGGGTAATTTCGGCAATGGGGATATCGTAGATATCCATCTTCTGCTCTTTAATCAGATGAAGAAGCAGATCCAAAGGGCCTTCAAAAATGTCAAGTTTGCATCGATAGGTCATAAGATTATTGGTTTAGATTTTCGGTTTTCATTTTCGTATTACAGGTCGCCCCAAAGCGACTGCAACAGGGCCAAAGCTACCACCGGTGCCGTTTCCGCCCGCAGAATCCGCGGCCCAAGACTCACTGTCTGAAACCCGTATTGCCCTGCCCTCTCAATCTCGGCCCGACTGAACCCTCCCTCCGGTCCGACCAAAACAGCGGCAGAGCCCGGTTGCACATCCGGTTGAATATCTTTAAGGGTCTTTTTTTCCTCCAACTCCCAAAAAACCAGTTTAAGATCCCGATGCTCATTTTCTCGGCAAAAAGTTTCCAGGGTTTCAATATCCCCTGCAACCTTAGGGACCTGGGAACGGCCACATTGTTTGCAACTTTCCAGCGCAATTTTTTTCCAGCGCTCGATTTTTCCCTCCGTCCGATTAGTTTTTACCACGCAACGCTCAGTCATCAAAGGGGTAATAGAACTCACTCCCAATTCCACCGACTTTCTTAAAATCACATCGAACTTGTTGCCTTTGAGCAATGCTTGCCCCAAGTGAACTGCCAAGGGAGACTCAACATTGATTGTTGCGGAAGCCGTGACTTCTCCCTTGACCTCTTTCGCCTTGACCTCAACCAGCCGAACTGTGAGGCATTGATCCGAATCACTGATTACCTGTATGGTATCTCCCGCCTTCAACCGCAACACGGTTCTGATATGCGAAACGTCCGACCCGGTAAGGGTCACCTCATTATCGACTATTTGTTCACTGGCAACAAAAAACCTCATACATGAACACAATGAATGCGTAGCAAATCTTCCAGTGAACCTAATTCATAATCGGAGCCGGATTCAGCCTGCTCTTTCTTGCGATTCAACCAGGCCGCCTTCATTCCCACCGCCTGGGCCCCCAGAATATCTGCGGAAAGGCTGTCACCGACAAAAAGAATCTCTTCAGGTTCCAACTCGAAACGGCTTATCGCCAATTGAAAAATGGAGGGGTGCGGCTTGCGAAAGGGAACATCTGATGAATAAATAGCAAAGTCAAAATACTCCTTCAGTCCCGAGCCCTCCAGCTCGAACTCTTTCATGAAAACCGGATTCGTCGTATTGGAAACGATTCCCATGGCAACACCGCTCAATTGCTTTAGCACAGCAGGCACCTCGGGAAAGACCTGCCTTTCCTGATAAACCTCCTCATAATAAGCTTGCAGAATTTCCTGAAAAGAGACCTGTCCTTGCCATGGAATTTTAAAATAGGAAAGCAGGTACTGTAAAACTTCCTCATAACGGGCCTCACGGTGTGTAACCCTGGATAGCTCTATCATGGGTTTAAACAGTTCTCTCGACTTTTCCAGACAGTCTTCAAAATCAGGCATGGGGATTTGCTTTGTCTTCAGGAAGGCAAAAACTTTTTCCAGAGGTGGTCGGTCATCTTCTTCTCCCAGGTCAACCAGGGTATGCGCCCAGTCAAAAGCAATTGCTTTAAACGGAAATTCCACTTCTCACCTGTCGTTGCTGTTTTCCAGTTCGTAAAGTTTGGGAGATTAACATCAGGAAATAAAAAACGGTAACTCTTTATTAATCAATATTAAAAACGGCCCACTTGCAGGTCCCCGAAAAAATCCGGTAAACTCTGCGCTTGCAGAAAGCAGGTCCCGGCCTTGACCTTCAGCCTCATCCACTAAATAATAACAGTACTATCAGGAGAAAGGAACTACGGAAAAACTTATGGTGCCTGAAAACATAAAATCCTTACCCAAAAACACTCGCTCGAATCAGGAGTTGATTCAAGAAGCGATCGACCTGGGTTGCACTAAGGCCAAAGTGATTTTAACCCGGACCATATCCATGGCCCATTGGGTGAACCTGCAATGCCAATATGGTTGCGCTCACTATGGATCACTCCTCACCTGCCCTCCTCATACTCCCAATGCCGATGAAATGGCTGAAATTTTGCCAGAATATGAAAATGCCCTGCTCATCAACGGCAGTCCTGAAACAAATATCAGGGAAATTGGTGTCCATCTGGAAAAATATTTAAAAGGGAAAGGCTTTAACAAAGCTTTCGCATTATGCGCGCAACCCTGCGACCTGTGTAGCCCCTGTACCGTTACAACAAAATGTCAGTACCCCGAAAAAGCCCGGCCCACTCTGCAAGCCTGCGGCATTGATGTGAGTGAGACCATTCATAATAACGGCTGGGACGACCTGGGCCAGCAAACCCCCTGCACTCCAACCCACGCTATTGGCATGGTGCTTCTCGCTTAAGAAGCATCTATAATGGGTGCTTCTTATTCACCTGACATTTAATTTTCTGTGGAATATCGTTACGCCATCATTGGAGCAGGCCGACAGGGACTTTCCGCCGCCTATGATCTTGCACGGTTTGGATCTGCCAAGGAAATTCTCCTATGCGATCTCAATTTGGAAACCGCGCAAGAAGGAGCAGAAAAACTACGCACCCTGCTTTCGCAGGATATATTCAAACCGATCAGTCTGGATGCCGGGAACCTGAACCAACTCCATAATGTATTAAGAGGAGTCGACTCCGCCATCAGCGCCGTCCCCTTCACGTTCAACCTGGGTATCACCCACACAGCGATCGAATGCGGAACCAACTTATGCGACCTGGGTGGACACACCGAAACCGTTCGCAAACAATTAGCTCTCGATAAATCCTCCGTCACCATTGTTCCGGACTGCGGCATGGGACCGGGACTCAATATTTCCCTGGGTGTTCTGGCAATGAGTTTTGTGGAAAAACCCATCAACCTTTTTATATGGGATGGGGGCTTGCCGCTGAACCCGATTCCTCCCTGGAACTACATCTCTACCTTCAATATTAACGGTTTGACTAACGAGTACGAAGGACCCGCCTGGTTCATCCGCGATGGAAAGCCAACACAAGTCCCGTGCCTGAGCGAAGTGGAGGAGTTGGATTTCCCCGCACCCTTAGGGCGTTTGCAAGCCGCGGTCACTGCAGGAGGACTCTCTACCGCTCCCTGGACATTTGCAGGAAAACTCCAGCGTTTGGAAAATAAAACTCTGCGTTATCCTGGACACTGGCAAACATTTCAGGCGTTCCAGCAACTGGGTCTGTTTGAGCAAACTCCAGTAAAGGACTTTATTCCCCGAGAAATTTTTCATGCTCTTCTGCAACCCAAAATCTCCGGCGATCAGGTCCAGGATATCTGCGTCATTCGTGTGCGTTGCGAAGGCGAGTCAACCGGACAAAACGCGGTCTGCACTCTGGATCTTTGTGAAACTTACGACAAAGAAACAGGTTTCACCGCCATGGAAAAACTGACCGGCTGGCACGCCAGCATGGTCGCCATACTTTCCGCCCAGAAAAAACTGCCTGAAGGGGCAGTTCCAATCGAGAAAGCCTTATCCGGGCCAATGCTGATGGAAGAGGCTAAAAAAAGAGAATGGACCATAAAAAATAATACCTTGCTTGAGGCCTAAACAGGCCGGTAAAAAAAAATCGACAACCTCCCCGCCTTTAAATTTACAATTGATGATAATTATATTAATATCATTAGATAAACTTAGCCTATAGGGGGGGGGGAATTCATGGACACCATTCGTTCTCAAATGACCACACCGGTTATCAGCATCTACTCCGAAGCCACTGCTCAGGAGGCGGCCCAGTTGATGAAGGAAAAGGAAATTGGCTCTCTGTTGGTCAAAGGTTGCCAGGGTTATGTCGGCATTCTAGCAGAACGAGATTTGGTGTACAGACTGGTAAGTGAAGGACTGGACCCACGGACCACTCCCCTCTCTTCAATAATGGAAGAGTCTATTCTATCTATTGACTCGAGTGCCTCAACTTCCGAAGCAGGTTCCCTGATGCAGGAGTACAACATCAGTCATCTCGCCGTAACAGAAAAGGATGAAATAGCTGGAATTCTTTCCGTTAGAGATTTGGCTTATAAAAATAAAACCCTTGCTTAATCCTCAGGCCAGGATTGATTTTTACCACCACGCACTACTTCATCTAACTCCTGAAGCTCTTCCCCGTTAATACCTAGAAAATAAAGGATTAATTTTAAATTAGACTGGTTGATACTGGCTCGTGCCTGACGCTGCACCACAGGTTTTGCATTGAAAGCAATGCCAAGACCAGCCCGTGCCAGCATCTTGATATCGTTAGCTCCGTCCCCCACCGCTACGACTTGCCGCAGTGAAAACCCTTCTTTTTCCGCAAGGGTGACCAGGGTTTTTTCCTTGGCCTCTGCATCAATGATTTGCCCTTCCAGTTCCCCCGAAACTCTTCCGTTTTCTATCTGCAATTGATTGGCAACGCCATAATCCAAACCATAGTCACTGCTAATCTTATCGATAAAAAACTGGAATCCACCACTGACCAAAGCAATTTTATAACCCAGATGCTTCAGGATATTTACCAGGGATTCCGCCCCAGGGGTCAGAGGCAGGGAGTTGGATAGTTCCTGCAGTTTTTCTACTGGCAGGCCTTTTAAAAGCTGGACCCTTTTCAGCAAAGCGGATTTGAAGTCCATGTCCCCATTCATGGCCTGACTGGTGATTGCCGCTATTTTATCCCCTACCCCGGCGAGCTTACCTAGTTCATCAATGACTTCGCATTGCAGGAAGGTCATATCCGCATCCAGCACGATCAACCTTTTGTTGCGCCTGAAGTAGGTTTCCTCCTGCACCGCGATATCGACCCCATAATGTTCTTTGAATTTGACCAGAGCGTCCAACACTTCCTCCGATGAGTGGGCCTTGCGGGTTCCGATAACAAACTCCAGAGCATGGACATCTCCCGAATCCAATTGTTCAATGCGCAAAATGTTGATGTCGAGTTCGGCAAAAATCCGGGTAATTTCCTGAAAGCCGGACGAGGGAATCGAGTCACATAGCAGGGTCACAACCGAACGGTGGGCGTAGGGAGCGTCGGGTCGGGTAGCCGTTTTCCAGGGATAGACGTTGGCCTTGAATTCCATTTGCTCCGCATAAGCAGATAGTTTCTCGCGGAGAGGCAAAACCTGGGTCTCGTCACAACCGTCAAGCAGAATGGAAAGATTGAGCAATCCGTTAAACACAAATTGCTTGATATCTACCACATTCCAACCGGTCTGAACGATAAACGCCAGCGTTTCAGCCAGTATTCCCGGCCGGTCCTGCGCTGAGATCTGAATATGTAATTGGCTAGAACTTCCCATGAGGGTCTCTACTTATTCGGTAATTTTTCCTTGGGCAATTCGCAGACCCTTATTTCATAAGGGCCGCTCATGGCCAAAAACAGTTTTTGGAGATTCCCATGATTCAGGCCTGTGGCTTGTAACGCCACCCTTCCCTTTTTTTGCAGGTCCAACCATCATGGATCTGGAAGGTGGAAAGACTTACCAGCGTTGCGGAGTTGAACAAGGCAAGAGCACCTTCCCCTTTTATGGGGTTCCCTTTCAGATGCAGGCGCTTGAGTTTGCCCAGATATTTTGCGTCAGCCAGAAATTCCAGCCCTTCATCACTCACGTTGTTCTGGTTGAGGTTTAAATACTGGACGTTTTCCAAAAACGCACATTCAACCAGTTCCTGGACTCCCTGATCCCCCAGGTTGTTATCATCCAAATCCAGCCAGCTGACTTCCTGCATTCTAGGCGACTGCCATAAAAGCCGTGCCTCTTCCGGGGTGAGGCCCTTTCCGCTGAGCATCAGTTGATTGCCGCGCAAGCGTCCCTCAAAAATCGCCTCAACATTTTCAAACCTGGAATTCTCGTTCATCATTCTTCCTTAATCAAAATCCATGGATGCTCTCTATATCATGAAGGCCACAGCCCGCCAATTCATTTTTTCCCGGAACCGGGTAGATACTTTCTATCCTTTAACTGTTTCGGCAGATATTCCTGTTTAACAGAAGGATCATCGTGCGGATATTTATAATCCACGCCAAATCCATATTTGGACTTGGCATCTTTATAATGCGTGTCCTTCAGGTGGTCCGGCACGGGATAAGACAAACCTTTTTTCTGAATATCCTCCAAAGCCTGATCGACAGCCACTATTGCCGAGTTATCCTTGGGTGCCTGGGCAACATAAATCACCGCCTGGGCCAGGGGAATCCGAGCTTCTGGGAACCCCAGTTTTTCCACTGCCTGCGCTACGGCTTGTACCAATAGAAATGCGTTGGGGTCGGCATTGCCCACATCTTCAGCCGCTGTGACCAGCAGTCGCCGGACAATAAAACGCGGGTCTTCCCCACCTGCAATCATTTTTGCCAGCCAGTAAATGGCCGCATCGGCATCAGAACCGCGCAGACTTTTCTGGAACGCCGAGGCATGATCATAATGCTCGGTTCCACTTTTATCATAAAGCGTGGCGGCTTGTTGAATGATGCCCTCAACAGTCTCCAAGTCAACTTGTTTTTCTTTTCGCAGCACAACCACATCATGCGCCGCCTCCAGCACATTGAGAGCACGGCGGGCATCGCCATTAGAATGACTGACAATCAAATTCATCGCCTCGCTGGCAATTTGCAAGGCAGATTCTCCCAGCCCTTTTTCTGAGTCCTGCAATGCCCGGTCCAGGATATCCCTGATTTGTTCGCGCGCCAAAGCTTCCAAGCGAAAAGTCTGGCATCGCGATCGAAGCGCAGGGATCACTTCAAAAGAAGGGTTTTCCGTAGTACTGCCAATCAGGCGAATCGTTCCATTCTCTATATGTGGAAGAACAGCATCCTGCTGTGCTTTGTTGAATCGATGAATTTCATCGATAAATAATACCGTTCCTCGGCGTTTTACCTTCCAGGCATGACGAGCCGCATCGATTATCTTACGGATATCGGCGACACCCGCATTCACCGCGCTGATCTCATAAAACTCGCTTTCGGTCAACTTGGCTGAAATCCGGGCAAGGGTCGTTTTACCGGTACCCGGTGGCCCCCACAATAAAAAGGACAGGCGTGAACCCGATTCCACCAGTTCTCTCAGCGGCAAACCCTCACCGACTAGATGTTTCTGCCCGGAAAACTTTCCCCACTCTTCAGGGCGCATCCGGTCCGCCAGTGGCGCAATCGGATCCTGCGTACCCTTGTCAAATTCCGGAAACAATTCCATAACAATCTTTCAGAGTATCTCTAATTATTCGACAATTTAGCCTAGGCAACTCGCAGGCCCTTATTTCATAAGGGCCGCTCATGGCCAAAAACAATTTTCAGAGTTTCCCTAATATATATCCCTTGCATTCAAGGAACGGATTCCCAGGCGCAATGGAATGTGGGCAATCGCCCAGGTGAGAATAAAAATCAGCGTATAACAAATAGGAACTTCCAACCCGCCAATGGACTTAAAAAGAAATTTTTCATTAAAATGGACATAAAGCGGACGAGCTCCCAACATTAACACTACCCCAATATAACTCAACGCTAAAATCATAAACAGCACACCGCCTGTGCTGGACGATATCTCAGATATATTTTCATGATCAAATTCAGGATAAAGGGTGCCGAGCCCCAATCCCAGGCTGGTCAACCCCAATGTTAAAAGAAAAACACCTATAATGGAAACTCTCATCACATAAACATCCACCTCCAGCAACTGATTCGATACCACAACCAGCAACTCGGCGATAAATAAAAGTGGCGGGAAAAACATCCAGAACTTGCCGGCCAAAAACTTCTGCATCGTCACGGGTCGGGTATAAATCGACCAGAAACTTTTACCTTCCACACTGGGTGAAGAGAGCACGAACCGGGATATCAGGGCCGCCATGACGAATCCCACCAAACCAACATTCAAAACAGAAACCACCTCTCGCAAAACTTTATTTTCCAGGGGAAGATGCATGATGTTAAAAATATAAACGCATACCAAAGCAAATAATATAAAGAGTTGCGACCACTGTTCCGGGTCGCGAGCAAAAATCTTGAGATCCTTGTTCAGCAAAGCCCTGCCGGGAGCAGACAGTGGCAGGTTTTGGAAAAAAGTTTTCCTCTTGGTCCTACGCCCCTCCAGGGGAGAGCCTCGAACTATCTGGACCAGGCACCAGCCCTGAAAATAAATCCGCGAAGCCACCCACAAATGCAAAGCGAACAGGCCTCCAGCCACACCCCACAATAGTGAAGTCTGCATAAATGGCATTTCTCTTTTTCCCTCAACCCAGCCCGACAATCCACGAGTTATCCAGTTACTAGGAAGAAATGGATAGTCGGGAGCCTTCAGGCTGGCAACAAAAGCTATGATCTGTTCATCAGAAACATCCTGGCCGAAAAATTTATCCTGCGACAAAAACCGCAAATACACCACCACTCCCACCAGAAAAAATATCCCCAGAAAAGTCATTACCTGATGCGTTTTATGAGTGGGATAAATCTTCATTAGAACCATTATCGCCAAAACAGCCAGCAGGCAGGGAATGGCTATAAAAGGAACCAGGTTGAATATCAAATACAGATAATAATCCCATGAAACTTCAAAATACGAACCGTACGCAGCAAACATAGGCAGTGAAAATAATAAAACCATCCAGGAACTGTTTGCCATGCACTGGAAGTAACGGGCTGTAACCAGCGAGCGAATGCGGATCGGCAGGGAATGCAGAAGTTCCAGGTCACGGGATAAATAGTAGACAGAGAGAGAAACGATCAGGCCGGAAAACAAAACCATCATAAACAGAGTGATAAAAACCAGGTTGACTAATTGAACAATCAACTCATCGCCCACTCTGAAAGGAAGTCCATCCAGATAGACTATCACTCTGTGAAAAAACCAGTAGTCACCGATGACAAACAACGTGCCCAACGTCAAAATAGAAATGGGGCGCATTGTCTTTTTAAAACCGAGTCCCTTGAAACCGTTGGCAAGGGCCTTCAGCCTATACTTTAAAAGGAAACTACCCTGCATCATTGGGTATTCTCCAACTGCCCAATCCATTCCAATATGGCATAGTCCATCCACCGCCTATCGCCATGAGGGGTGATATGCCTTGCGATATATCCCATATGTCCGCCCTTTTTCGGTTTATGCAATGCCACCTTTTCACTCATCTCAATCTGATCAAATATCCTGCCTGGAACAAAAGGATCATCCTCGGCACATAAAATGGAAGTAGGAATTTCTATTCCCTTCAAGTAATGCATGGAACTGCAACTGTCATAATAATCATCGACATCTTTGAATCCGCCAGAGGGAGCGGTATAACTGACATCGAAATCCCAAATCGTTTTCAAATTTTTGAGCGGACTGAAAGCAGATGGAAACTGTTTCGCCAGAGCAACCGCCTGATTTCGAATCAATTTCATATAATATTGATTGAATACCGCACAACTCCATTTCCTCGATATGATGGCACTTGAAAGTCTCAAATCAACAGGCGGATTTACGGCAAGAGCACCTAAAATCTTGCGGGGCACAATCTGGCCCTCTCCCAAATATTTCAAAAGAATGTTACCACTTAAAGAGAAGCCGATCGGCATCAGGAACTTGTCTGGATTGCGCTGAATCACAAAATCAATCATTTTTGCCAAATCATCGCTGGCACCCCCATTCCACAATCGCGAACTCAAACCCATACCCGGCCCACTACCTCGATGATTGATCAGGAACACCCCATATCCCTGCATCCAAAGTTTAGTGGAAATCCGTTTCATATACCCGGATTCGGAACACCCCCCCATGCCATGCGCCAACAAAATGATAGGCTTGTTTTGATCTTTCGCCTCAATTTCGTACAGGATAACCCTGCCCTGCTCATCCAAATGCAGTTCATGCCGAATTCGAGGAGGACAAGGCAACTCCACACCCTTAAGCTGGGAACCGACAATTGTCTGAAAAATTCCTCCCGGAACGCCCCAATGCGCTTCAAAGGATTCCATGTGTTGTGTGGGTATCACATTCATCATTGTTCAAAAATAATATTTAACACAAAAAATTTTACATATCGGTGGAATTTTTAACCCCTTGCCAGTATCTAACAGAGGTTGACACCCCCTTTAGGGATTGTTACATTGCACAACTCAATGATCATATTACCAAAGTGAAAACTATTAAATCCCCCAAAAAATATAGTCTGAGTTTTCTGGTTTTCTGCCTGATCCTGTTTTTTGGCTGCCCAGCGGTTGCTTCTGATGAGGAAGCAAAGGCCCACTATCAAAAAGCGGTGAAACTGAGCCAGAAAAAGCAGTGGGACAGTGCCGTAGCCGAATTCACGAAAGCGGCTGAACTCGCCCCGCAGAGCAGCCTGGTTCAGGCGAATCTTGGTGTCGCTTTCAGCCAGACAGGAATGCACAAAGAGGCCCTGCTCTCCTTTGAAAAGGCATTGCACCTGGGATACGACTCTTCCGGCCTGCGCTACAACCGCGGCGTTTCCTTTGCCCGCGTCAAATTGCTGGATGAAGCCATTCAAGAACTGGAAACAGCCTTGAGCATGGACCCCAGAATGGTAAAGGCCGAATACGACCTTGGGGTTGTATACAACTTGCAGGGAAAACGTGAGAAAGCCCTGGAAAAAGTTGAAACTTTATTCAAAAGAAATAATAAGCTCGCAAAAAAACTATTTGACCAGATCGAATCCAATTACACAGTCGTTTCCGTAGACAATGGAGGAACTTTAAAGGGCCGTGTCACACTTTCCGGCAAGGTTCCCAGGGTTCGTTCTTTCCACCTGATCCACGCGCCGAACATCGAATTCTGCTCAAGGATATCGGATGGAAGAGGTCACCGCCTGCTATTCGATTTCACCGTTTCACAAAATCGCGGACTGAAAGATACCATCATCCATTTGAAGAACGTCGAAAAAGGAAAACCGTTTTCGCCCAAAATGCAAATCTTTCACATCGATCGTTGCCGGGCCAACCGTTATGTAATCGGTGCTAAAAACGGTGAAAACATTTTACTGGAAAACACAGATCCTATCCAGCATGAGATAGCGACTTATGAAGTCCGTAACATTTATTCGGACCAAACCAGTAACCGTCCGCTCCCTGAAAAATCCAGTCAGGTACGCAGTGTTTTTGTGCGCGAAGATGCTGAGACATTCATCATCAAATGCAATCTCCACCCTTTCCTGCAAACTAACGCATACCTGGTGCAAAACCCTTATTACACAGTTTCAGACGCGGAAGGCAACTTCAGCATCGAGAATATTCCTCCCGGCACCTACGAGGTGATCGCATGGCATCCTTTTATTCCGGAGCAAAGAGGGACGATCACCATTCCCGAAAAGGGAGAAGCCAGTTTAAATTTCGATTTTAAAGGGGAAGAAGAAAAAAGAAAACTTTATCACGATGACATTGAGGGCTACCGATTCAACACCTGGTATGACAGCAAAGAAAATTTTTATGGTGGACCAAGAATTGATGATCCGGTAGAAGAGCTACAGGCATTCTGCGATAAAGATCACCTCTGCTGACAACACCCGTTTACAACAACCCGTTAATTGGTCTTACGCACCACTACCGCGTTCAGTTTATATTGGCTTCTGGCCAAACGAGCCGCTTCCTGCGCTTTCTCTTCATCTGCATACCTTCCCAGAAAAACCCGGTGCCA
>Ga0233434_1000654_pt1 | contig 37302 bp, 35 predicted proteins | sample SI_122_August201_4_FD_182738 | JGI IMG/M metagenome (GOLD analysis project Ga0233434, IMG submission 182738) | Seawater microbial communities from Saanich Inlet, British Columbia, Canada - SI_122_August2016_120_MG | ecosystem: Environmental > Aquatic > Marine > Inlet | place: Canada: British...
ATTTTCTTTAACATCAATTCCATAGATTAATCCCATTTCTACAATGTTTAGAGGAACTTCAGGATCCATGCATTGTTTAAGTGAATCTTCAATTGCTTGTGCAGAAACAGTACTCATATTTTATACGGCAGTTTGAAAAACAATAAAAACTTTCTAATTATTAGCTTCGAATAATTTTGGAATCGATTCCTCATACGGAGCTGTAGCCACGCCTTTCTCAGTAATAATTCCTGTAATTAGTTCAGGAGGAGTCATATCAAATGCAGGATTAATGACATTAATATCATCAGGTGCAGTTTTTTTATCACCAATTCCAGTAACTTCACTGCCTTTTCGCATTTCAATAATAACATCATCAGATTTTGTTTCCAAATCAATTGTGGATAATGGTGCTGCAACATAAAATGGAATTCCGTGTTGTTTTGCCATTGTTGCTACTTGGTATGTTCCAATTTTATTAAAGACATGACCAGTTTTTACAATTCTATCAGCACCCACTACAACTTTGTTTACCAATCCATTTGCCATTGAATAACCAACTGCAGTATCAGGAACTAAACTAACATCAAATCCATCATGTTTTAATTCAAATGCAGTTAAACGAGAACCTTGTTGAATTGGTCTTGTTTCAGTAGCGATTACTTTAACATTCTTTCCACTCTCTCTAGTTGCTCTAATTACACCTAGTGCAGTTCCATATGCAACAGTTGCAAGTGCACCAGCATTACAATGAGTCATTATAGTATCATTATTATCAAAAAGAACTGAGCCATTCTTTCCCATTGCTTTGTTAATCTCAATATCTTCATCAGCCATTTTTTTAGCAGTAGAAATTACTAATTCTATAATTTGCTCTACTGTTTCTCCAGTTTTTGCTACATTCATTATTTTTTCTAATCCCCAACCCAAGTTTACTGCAGTTGGTCTTGTTGCAAATAAAATTTTTCTTGCATCTTCTAAATCAGATAATAATTCCTCTTTTGTTGTTGCTTTGCTTTGTAAAACAGCTAATCCCAATCCAAATGCACCAGATACTCCAATTGCAGGTGCTCCTCTAACTATCAAAGTCTTGATTGCATTTGCAACTTGGTTAAAATCATCATATTCTACAAACACTAGTTCATTTGGCAATTTAGTTTGCTCAATCATAATCACTTTGTTGTTTTTCCATTCTACTGTTCTAAGTGACGAGTCAATTGCAACTTTATCCATAAAACCTCTTAAAATCAGGCTTGTTAAAAATTAATAGAATCAGATTGTTATAAGATATAACCTAGATCCAGTTAAAATGATTCATGAAGATTTTGATAACGGGCGGAGCAGGTTTCATTGGAAAATATCTGACAAAATATCTCATAGAAAACAAAAATGAAGTTACGATTTTTGATAATTTTTCTAATTCATCAAAAAATGAAATGAAGAAAGAATTAGATGGAGTTCCCTTTATTGAAGGTGACATTAGAAATTTAGAAGAAATTTTAAAACATTTAAAAAATTATGACATGGTTATTCATTTAGCTGCAAAAATCAGTGTTACTGATTCAATTAAAAATCCAAAAGAGACATTTGATGTAAATGTAGAAGGTACAAAAAATATTCTAAAAGCATGTGATAAAAATGATGTAAAGAAATTACTAGTATTATCTTCAGCAGCTGTTTATGGTAATAATTTGATATTAGTTAAAACATTTTCAGAGAACGAGATTACAAATCCAATTTCGCCTTATGGAGAAAGTAAACTAAGTATGGAAAAATCCATAGAACAAGTTTGTCATAAATCAGACATTAAAGGAATTGTTCTTAGATTGTTTAATGTGTACGGGAAAGGCCAAACAGAAGAATATGCTGGGGTAATAACAAAATTTGCAGAGTTTATTAAAAATAATAATTCATTAGTTATTTACGGAGATGGGAATCAAACTAGAGATTTTATTGCAATAGATGATGTAATAAAAATAATTAATAATATAGTTAATTCAAAATTTGATAAATCATTTGAAATTTATAATATTGGAAATGGTGTATCGACAAAAGTAATAGATCTAGCAAATATTATGTTAAAAATTTCAGGTAAAAAATTAAAAATAATTTTTGGAGAAAAACGAGATGGCGAAATTTTGCACAGTACCGCTTCAATAGATAAAATAAAAAATGTATTTAATTATATTACAGAAATAGACTTGAAAAAAGGAATAGAAAAATTTCTTAATTAGTAAAATAACTTATAGATGAAATATTTCAAGTGATTAGATGGATAAAAAAGATTTAGAACATTTTGATAAAGAAAAAATGTATTTAATTTATGACAAATGGCCAGAAATTGCAAAAGATGCTTTTAATTATCCTTATCAACAAATTGATTTTTCTAAAATAGATCATATTGTTTTTGCAGGAATGGGGGGATCCGGAACAATTGGAGATATTTTCTCTGCAATTCTATCTAAAACAGATACCCATGTAACAATTGTCAGAGGATATACTCTTCCAAAAACTGTGAATTCAAAAACACTGATTGTTGCAACTAGCATATCAGGAAATACTAAGGAAATTTTAACTATTTTAGAATCCGCATCAAAAATAGAATGTAGAATAATTGGATTTTCCTCAGGTGGCATTATGGAAGAATTTTGTACAAATCACAATATTGAATTTAGGAAAATTGAAAAAATTCATTCTCCTCGTGCTTCTCTAGTAAATTTCCTTTATTCAATTCTTAAAATTTTAAAACCAATTCTTCCAATAAAAGATGAAGATATTTTAGAATCTCTTGAAAAGATGGATGAATTAAGAAATAAAATTAATTCTGAAAATCTTTCTCCAGATAATAAATCTCTAGATTTAGCTAAATGGATTTCAGGAATCCCATTAATTTATTATCCATTTGGCCTTCAATCTGTAGCCACTAGATTTAAAAATTGTTTACAAGAAAATACTAAAACTCATGCAATAAGTGAAGATGTTGTAGAATCTTCACATAATGGAATTGTAGCATGGGAGAGAAAATCAGTTGTACAACCAATTTTATTGATTGGACAAGAAGATTATATAAAAACAAAAGAGCGATGGGGGATTCTAAGAGAGTATTTCAATAAAGAAGGAATAGATTTTAGAGAAATAGTTTCAGAGAAAGGTAATATTCTAACCAAAATCATCAATATGATTTACTTCTTAGATTACACCACAATATACTGTGCAGTGATATCAAAAATAGATCCATCTCCTGTTGAATCAATCAATTTTATCAAGGAAAGGTTATAGTAAATTAATTTTTAGGAATACAAATTAATCAGAGTGAAATAATTGAATATGATATGAAAAAAACTCATTATAGAGATCCCAGTACAAATACCAAAAAAGATTATGATTTTTTGAATGAATTGGAGAAATATTTTGAGAGTAGCCAAGGGACTTTAGCTGAAAAACTACAAAATTTTCCTAAATTTACCCCTAGACAAGACATGACTAATTTATTATCAAGATTTGAAATTTTTAAAAAAGTTCATGAAATTCAAGGTTCAGTAATAGAATGTGGTGTCAGATTAGGAGGAGGCTTATTTTCTTGGGCACATTTTAGTTCAATTTTGGAACCAGTTAACTACCAAAGAAAAATAATTGGATTTGATACATTTACGGGTTTTCCAAGTATTTCTAAAAAGGATGAAAAATCTATTTCTAAATTTGCAAAAAAAGGAGGCTATGCCTCAAATGCATATGAAGATTTACAAGATTGTATCAAATTGTATGATACAAATCGATTTATTGAGCACATACCAAAAATTCGATTAGTTAAAGGTGATGCAGTTAAAACAATTCCAAAATTTGTAAAAGATAATCCACATTTAGTTATTAGTTTATTGAATTTAGATTTTGATCTATTTGAGCCAACAAAAGTTGCAATAGAGAACTTGGTACCAAGAATGCCAAAGGGAAGCATCATTGTATTTGATGAAATAAATAATGAATCATGGCCTGGTGAAACATTAGCTGTTTTGGAAACTTTAGGAATCAATAATTTAAAAATTCAAAGAATTGGATTTGATGATGTTAAATCATATGCAATTTTAGATTAATCATTTTTTTTAACAGGTCTTGCCCTATAACCAGTTGCAACTACATTATCAGGAATATCATCCATTACTACAGAACCTGAGCCAATAATGCAACCACTGCCAATAGTAATTCCTTGATTAATTACAGTTCCAGAACCAATGTATGTTCCATCACCTATTGTTACAGAACCATTAACATGAACACCGGGACATATAGTAACAAAATTCCCAATTATAGTATCATGTCCAATGGTTGAACCATATAATAAGATGGAATGATGTCCTACTTGAGAATTACTTCCAAAAAGTACACCAGCATGAATAGAAATACCATTTTTTAGTTTGACTTCATTTGTCACTACGCTTTTTTGATGAATTAAATTTGGAAATTGGTAATGAATATCCGTTGAAATTTTTTCTATAATTTTTTGACGAATTTTACAATCACCTATTGCAACATTAAGATTTGAAATATCATGATTATTTATTAACCAATCAGAATTTCCAATTATTGGTAAATCACAAAAGATTTTGTCATGATTTTCTATATTATCGTCAATAAATCCACGTATGTTCCATTTTTTATCTTGAGAATTAATGGAATTTATTATGGCGTAGACATCATGAGCTTGTCCTCCAGTTCCTATAATGAGTATATCACTAACCATGATTTTTTCAAATCTAAATAAGATAAAACTGTAGTGAAATAGCAATTAAATGATTGTAAAAATTTTGCATAAAGAGATTTAATATTGTGTAAAAATTAAACTGTCATTATAGAACAAAAATGATTACTAGAAAAAAACTATCTTGTTACATTAATGAAGCAAAAGGTTTAGAAAATCTTTCATTAAAACACTCTATCAAAATTGCAATAATGTCAAGTTTTACATTAAATGGATTAGAACAAGTATTAAGAGTAAAATGTAAAGAAAATAATATCAATTGTCAAACATATGTATCTCGATATAATCAATATTTTCAAGAAATTCTTAATAATAAAAGTGAAATTTACAAATTTAAACCAGACTTAACTTATTTAATTTTAGATACAAGAACTATTTTAGGAAAATTATTTTTTGAACCATATTCAGTAGATGTTAAAGAAAGGAAGGAAATAATTAATGACAAAATTGACGAAATTATTAATTTAATTAATAATTATAATGAAAATTCGGATTCAAAGATAATTTTAAGTAATTTATCATTATCAACATATTCGCCATATGGAATTTTTGATAATAATGTAGAGTTTAACATTAATGACATCATTAATGAATTTAACAATAAAATAAAAAAAGAATTTTTAGAAAATTCATCAGTACATATTTTTGATTTTGATAATTTTTTAAGAAAATACGGAGAAAACAATGTTTTTGACTATAAACAATATTATTTTGGAGACGTAAAAATTTCATTAGATTTCATTCCATTAATTGCAGAAGAATTCATGAGTTATGTAAAACCATTTTTAGGAATTAACAAAAAATGCATTGTTTTAGATTTAGATAATACACTATGGGGAGGAATTTTGGGGGAAGACGGGATTGAAGGGATCAAATTAGGAGATGATCCAGTAGGTAAGAGTTATGTTGAATTTCAAAAGAGAATTTTAGCACTTCATAAACGTGGAATAATACTTGCAGTGAATAGCAGGAATAATTATGAAGATGTTAAAGAAGTATTTCAAAAGCATCCCAATATGATATTAAAAGAAGAAGATTTTGCCAATCTAAAAATAAATTGGAATGATAAAGCATCAAACATAGAGGAAATTGCGAAGGAAATTAACATTGGATTAGATAGTATGATATTTTTTGATGATGATCCAATAAATTGTGAATTAGTCAAATTAAAATTTCCAGAAATTAATACAATAAATCTACCTAACGATTCTTCAACATATGCTAAAATATTAACTGAATTAAATGATTTTAATATATTTAAAATTACTAATGACGACACTAATAGAGGAAAAATGTATTTAGAACAACGTAAACGTACGGATTTTAAACATCAAGTTAAAGATGTTTCAGAATTTTTAAAACAACTAAATATTTGTATAGAAATAAGAAAGCCTGATAAATTTACAATTCCAAGAATTTCACAATTAACATTAAAAACAAATCAATTCAATTTATCAACAAAAAGATTTCAAGAACATGAAATAAAAGATATTTCAAAAGAAGACAATAAAATTGTTAAATGTGTGCAAGTTACAGACAAATTTGGAGATAATGGAATAACTAGTGCATATATCATTTCAAAAGAAAATCAAGATGAATGGGTTTTGGATACTTTTCTATTGAGCTGTAGAGTAATGGGAAGAGGTGTAGAAGAAGGAATTCTTGGGTATATCATAAATGAAGCAAGAAAAGAAAAAATTAAAAAAATAAAAGCCAAATATGTTCCAACAACAAAAAATAAACCAATTAAAGAATTTTTAGAAAAATTTGGATTTAAAAATGAAGGTGAAAATTGGATTTATCAAGTAAATGAAAATAATAAAATTCCAGAACACATTGAAATTACTATAGAAAATGAATAAATCACTATATCAAATAATCAGTAGAGTTATGGATTTTCCAATAGAGGATTTAACGGATAATAGTAGTCCGGAATCAATTAAATCATGGGATTCATTTAATGGGTATGTATTATTAGATGAATTGGAATCTAATTTTGATGTTAAATTTTCGCTTGATGAAGTATTAGATGTAAAAAATATTTCAGACATAAAAAAACATTTGAGAAATCATGGTGTAAAAATTGACTGAATCTGTAAATTTATCATTTGATGAATTGAAAATAGGGATGAAAAAAGGATTTTCAGTGAAAATTACCTCTTCCAAAATTGATGAATTTGCCAAATTATCTGGAGATTATAATCCACTTCATATGGATAATGATTTTGCTTTAAAAACTAAATTTGGGCAAAGGGTATGTCATGGAATGTTATTAGCATCATTCTTTTCAAATTTAATTGGCATGCATTTACCAGGTAAAAATTCATTATATTTTTCACAATCATTGAATTTTATTTCTCCATGCTTCGAAAATGATGAAATTAACGTTGAAGGTGAAATTGTTGATAAAAGCATTTCAACAAAAATGGTTACAATTAAAACATCAATTTTAAATCAAAAAAAAGACTTTTTAGTAAAGGGTCAAGCAAAGGTAATGATAATTTAACATGTTAGAAAATAAAAAATTTTTAATCACAGGAGGAAATGGAGGTATTGGTTTTGAAATTGTTAAAACGTTATTATTAAATAAATCAAAAATTATTTTACTATTAAATAAAAACACAGATAATATTGATCAATTAATCCAAAAATCACCCGAGCATAAATCAAATATAGAAATAATTAAAGTGGATTTAACAGATGTAGATGAATTAAAAAATAAAATTTTTGGAATTAAAAATATAGATGGATTTATTCATTCAGTAACATTGCCAATTGAAAATAAATCTACATTAGATATGGAATGGGGTAATTTTCAGTCAAATCTAGATCTTCAAGTGAAATCATTTCATAAAATTTTAAAAAATATTATTCCAACAATGAAAGAAAGAAAATGTGGCAAGATCATTAATATTTTAACAGAATATGTAGTTGGCGTACCTCCAAAAAAAATTAGTAGTTATTTGGTAAGTAAATATGCTTTATTAGGAATGACAAAATCGCTAGCTGTTGAATTAGGAGAATTCGGAATTAATGTAAATTCTGTATCGCCTTCAATGACAAATACTACATTGATTTCCAATATCCCAAATAAATTAAAAGAAATTACAGCATCTCAAATTCCTTTAAAAAGATTAGCAGAAACCAAAGATGTTGCATCAGCAGTTTTATTTTTATGTTCAGAACAATCAAATTTTCTCACAGGGGAAAATATTCTTGTTTCTGGTGGAAATACAATGCACTAATTGTACTAAAAAGATTCAACAGATTCTAAAGTTAGGATATCATCTTTGTTGATTTTTTGTAGAATTCGTTTTCCTATTAATTTATCAAAAAATTTTGGCGGGATTCCTGTTCCTGGTCGTTTGATCGCAATAGAATCTTTAGTAATTATACTTCCTTCAGAAAGATCTTTCTTAGCAACTATACTTTTTCTAGCAATCTCTCTAATTTCTTCTTCACATTTTAAACAATTTTTTATTTTGTTACCTAATGATGTTTCAGCTTTTCTAATGGATTTAACAAATTCAACTAAATCATTAGGATCTAATGACATAGAATGATCAGGTCCTTTCATTTTTTTATCTAATGTGAAATGCTTTTCAATAATACAAGAATTTAATGCAACAGCAGTTATTGCAGCAACAGAATCGATAGTGTGATCAGAAAAACCTACAGGTAAATGAAATTTTTCTTCTAATAGAGATATTGATTTTAAATTACAATCTTCAATTTGTGCAGGATAAGAGGAAACACAATGTAATAATGCTAAGGGAATAGGATGCTCTTTAGAACTAATCCAAGAAATGGCTTCTTTGATTTCATCAAGATTTGACATTCCTGTTGAAAGAATAATTGGTTTTCCTAAAGAAGAAATTTTTGTTAAAAGTTGTTTATTGGTTAAATCTCCAGAACTGATTTTATAACATGAAATATTCAATAATTCAAGAAAATCAACACTATCTAAGTCAAATGGGGTTGACAAAAATATTAAATCTTGATTTTCCGCATATATTTTTAGCTCTTTAAATTCTGAAAAACTTAATTCAAGTTTTTTTATTAAATCATATTGATTTGAAATGTCAGTAGTTTGCATTTGGTATTTTGCTGTTGGGGTATTTTTTGAAACAATATTTTTAGTTACAAAAGTTTGAAATTTAATTGCATCAGCATTAGCTTTAACAGCTACATCAATCATTTTTTTAGCTAGTTTAATATCACCATTATGATTTATTCCAGCTTCGGCAATAATAAAACAAGATTTGTTTAATCCAATAATTTTATCTTTTATTTTAAATGACAAAGTTTAGTTTTTTAATATATTATTTTGATTTATCTCTTTCTTATCTTTTCTAAAAATTTAGAATTTAATACATTATTTGCTTATCAATTAATGATTGATCAATAGGAATATTTTCAAGAATTTGAACAATTTTTGATGATGAATTCCCTCTACCGTAAATATGAGAATTTTTATAAATTCCACGTTTTTTAGATTTTAAACATTTTTGAATTAATAGAAATATTTTTTCTGAATTATTTCCATTAATATCTAGTACATTTGAACCACGATCTCTATTTTTTTGCCTAATTCCCACATTAATTACAGGAGTTCCAAAAAATCCTGCTTCAGTGATACCACTACTAGAATTTCCTATCAATAACCCAGTATTTTCTAATAAGCCTAAATATTCATGTCTAGGAATATTTTTGTAAATATGAATAAATGGAAATTTTTTAGCATAAATTTTTAAATTTTTATGAATAATATTACTACCTGCATCAGAATTAGGCAATATTGCAATTGTTTGTTTTTTGGATTTGATGATAGCTTTTAAGATATTATGAATATGTTTTTCTGTTTCATTTATTCTAGTAGTTACAGGATGTTGTAAAAGTAAAATAAAATTTTTATTAAAATCAAGATTAAATTTATTTTGAATTTCAAGTTTTGAACCTATTTTTTTATTCACCAAATCATCCATGCCTGGAGAACCTGTGTAAAATACAAAATCAGGATTTTCACCCATTTTTAAAATACGAATTTTACTTTTTTTGCTTATTGCAAAATGAATATTTGACATTTTTGTTATTGCATGTCTTGTATATTCATCCAGACCTCCAGATTTATCACCACCAGAAATATGTGCATTAACTATATTCATATGGTAAGCAGATATTGCAGAAGCAAGCATTTCATCACGATCGCCTAAAATTAAATTGATGTCAGGTTGAAATTTTTTATGGATTTTTCCAAATTCCAGTATACTTTGACCCAAAGTTTGAGTCATAGAATAACTAGTATCATCTTTAGAAAAAAGAGGAATTTTATAATTTATTTTAAAACCATCTTTTTCAATTTCATTTAAAGTATAACCATATTTTTTTGAAAGATGGGTACCAGTAACCACTAAAAGTAATTCAAAATTTTTATTTTTTATAATTTTAAATAAAATTTCTCGAAGAATACCATAATCAGCTCTAGTTCCAGTAGTAACCAAAATTTTTTTTTTCTTCATAATATTATTTTATTTTGAATAATTATTTTATAATTCCAGTACCTACCTTAAATTTTGGATGCCATAATCCATCAATATCTTGTTCAAATAATTCTTTATTATACCATTTATCCATTATGTGCCAGAATTCTTGAATATCCATTTTAATGAAATCACAAAATTTTTCAATCGTGCCTTGATCTAATCTATTATCAAATTCTTCTACTAAAGGAATCATTTCTGCTCGTGTTTTTCGTCCAGATCTTATCCATCTTGAACCAATGTCTGTTGCTGTTGAATGACCAAATTTGAGATATTTCATATATGGATTTAGCAAATAGCTTATTGAATCAATTTGATCATGATTATCTAATGACCCCTCTCGAACATATTCATGTTGTAAATCTACAAATCCCAATTTTTTGGCTACTTGATAATTATGATAAGAATCCCAGTTTAGATAATAACTCATGTAGATTGGTTCCAAACCAAATTCTTTACATTCTTTAAGAGAAGGTTGTTTAATTGAATCTAAATCTTTTTCAGTGATTTCATCGTCTTCAAACCATTCTTTCCAAATTTGTTTTGCAACATCATTATATGGTTGCATTAATGCAGAAGGAGTTTCTTCATCATATTTTCCACCATATGTATAATTAACATCTTCACCATAAACAAGTAATTTTATTCCCATTTTTATTGACATTTTTACAGGATATGAATACAATAAATAATCCATATACCAACTTGGAGAACCTAATTTATCAAATGCTTTTTTAAAAAGAATCTTAGCAACCCGTCTATTGGGGTTAAGCATGATCATATCACAACCAAATCTTTCAGAAATATTTTCAAGATTTTTTCTTCCAGTATCTGTCCAATCTATATTTCCAACAGATAATAGAAGAGGGTTCATTTTCATTACTTCCTTCATATAATATACTTGAAAGTGTGAGTCTTTTCCGCCAGAAACTGCTATTGCACAATCATATCCATTTCCGTTACAACCTCTATGTTTTTCACATAACAATTCAAATTCTTTTCTTCTTTTTACCCAATCAGTTGATTCTTTTTTTTCATAATTTATGCATGCAATACATACCCCATCAACAAATTTAATTCCAGGTCTAGTATCAGGCATTAAACATTTTATACAATATTTCACAACGTTCATTTTTATATTTAGTATATAAAACATAGTTGTGATGAAAGAAATGATAGGATGGAGGATTAAAAAATAATCTTGAAATCATATACAAGAAAATTTCCCCATGGAATTATGTTTCATCATTTTCATGGAAAAAATCATCCCATAGTTCAAGGATCGATAAGTGAGGGTAAATTATGTGAAATAATAGAGTTCATAGGACCTGAAAATATTCTTACTGCTAAAGAGTGGGCAATTAAACTACAAAATCAAACTCTAAAATCAAATCAAGTTTGTTTAACATTTGATGACGCTTTAAAATCACAGGTTGATATTGCTCTACCAATATTACAATCATATGGTTTAACTGGATTTTTTTTTATTTATTCTTCAATTTTTGAAGGAGTAAAAGAAAAAATAGAAATTTATAGATATTTTAGAACCACAGAATTTTCAGATATTGAAGAATTTTATGAAGAATTTTTTAATTATATAGAAAAATCCACAGTTTCCGAAAAAATTAAAAGAGAATTAACAAATTTTGATTCAGACAATTATTTAGAAAATTTTCCATTCTATTCAAAATCTGATAAAAAATTTAGATATATCCGTGATGAGATTTTAACGAAACAAGAATATTTTAGATTGATGGATACTTTAATTCTTGAAAATGGAATTAATTTAGATACAGTGTATAGTAAATTATGGATTACTGAAAAAGATTTGAAAAAAATTAATAATAAAGATCACTTAATTGGATTACATTCTTATTCTCATCCAACTAAATTTTCTTCTTTATCATATAATGACCAAGAGAAGGAATATAAAAAAAATAAAAATCACTTAGAAAAAATTACTTCAAAAGTGTTTACAATGTCTCATCCAACTAATTCGTATAATCAAGATACTCTTTCTATTCTAAAAAAATTAGGAATTAAAATTGGATTTCGTGCAGATATGTTTTATCCTTTTAAATCAAATTTAGAGATTCCAAGACAGGATCATTCAATAATATCCAGGATGTTAAAAAATTAACATGAAAATTACAGTTTTTACAAACAATCAACCAAGACACATCAAACTAGTAGAAGAATTATGTAAAATTTCAAATGAAGTGCATGCAATAATTGAAGTAAATACAGTATTCCCCGGAATTAGACCAGATTTTTACACAAAATCAGAGATAATGAAAGAGTATTTTTCCAAAGTAAGAGATGCAGAAAGATCTGTATTTGGAAACATACGATTTTTACCTAAAAATTGTAAATTTATGATTTTAAAAAATGGAGATCTAAATTTGTTAGACAATGAAATTCTCAAAGAAGTGTTATTATCAGATATTTTTGTAGTTTTTGGAGCTAGTTTCATCAAAGGGAATTTGTGTAAGGAATTAGTTAGGAAAAAAGCAATTAATATTCACATGGGTGTCTCACCATATTATAGAGGAAGCTCTTGTAATTTTTGGGCAATGTATGATAAAACTCCAGAAATGGTTGGATCAACAATTCATTTTCTAAGTGAAGGGTTAGATTCAGGCGATATTTTGTTTCATGTATTTCCAAAAGCAGAAAAAATTGATGGGTTTACTTTAGGAATGAAATCAGTTCTAGCTGCACAAAATGCTTTAGTTGAAAAAATAGTAAGTGGAGAAATATTAAAAATGAAACCAATTAAACAGAATAAACAATTAGAAATCAGATATACAAAAAATATGGATTTCACTGATGATATTGCATCTAAGTATTTAAAACAAAATTTAACAAATGAAGAAATTTTTAATTCATTATCGAATAGAGATTTGAGTATGTTTACTAAACCAGTTTTAAAATAATTTTTCAGAATTTTAAAATTTTATATTTATCATTTTAAAAAAAGTGAAAATATACATAGCAAGAATTTAATCAGTATTTATGAAACCAATTTGTATAATTCCTGCCAGAGGAGGTTCTAAAGGAGTTCCTAAAAAAAATATTAGGATATTTGCTGGAAAACCACTAATTGCACATACAATTGAAAATGCAATAAAATCAAAACTTTTTTCAGAAGTTATAGTTTCAACAGATAATGAAGAAATTGCCAATATATCAAAAAAATATAATGCAAAAGTTCCATTTATGAGGCCAAAAAAATATGCAACAGATAATGCAGCAATGAATGAAGTTTTACTTCATGCAATCACAGAATTGTATTCTCTAGGATATAATTTTGAGAGTTTGGTATATAGAGATTGTACTGTTCCATTTATTCGAAATAATGACATAAAAAAATCAATTTCAATATTAAAAAAATCAGAATGTGATTTAGTTGCAGGAGTGTATAGACAACATTTGAATCCTTATTTTAACATGATGGAATTAAAATCATCAGGCTTTTTACAGTTTAGTAAAAAATTAAAAAAACAAATTACACGAAGACAAGATGCACCTATAGTATATCAATTAAATGGACTACTAACACTAAATGTAAATCAATTTTTAAAATATAAAAAAATATACATGCCAAAAATAATACCAGTAGAAATTCCACCTGAAACAGGATTTATGATTGATACAGAGTTTGAATTTAAATTAGGTGAATTGATAATTAAGAAAAAATTACTATAACTTACCAAGCAGTCCATCCGCCATCAATTATTAAGTTAGAACCAGTCATGTAAGACGATGCATCTGATAATAAAAATAACAGTGCACCATTAAATTCATGTTTTTTTGCCATTCTTCCCAACATTGTTTTCTGCGAATAATTTTTTACAAATTGAGATGATTGATAAGAATTATCTTGTACTCCACCTAAAGTTAACGTGTTGACACGAATATTTTTGTCATGCCAATAAGATGCAAGATATCTAGTAAAATTTAAAATTGCGCCTTTAGTAGCAGCGCCTGAAACTGGCGAATTTAATTTACTATTTCCATAAATTCTTTGATCAGCACCAACTAAACCATAAATTGATGAAACATTGACAATTACACCACTTTTCTGTTTTGCCATAAATTTACCAAAAATCTTACAACAATTAAAAACTCCTGTCAAATTTACTGCAATAGATTTTTCCCAAATTTTTGAAGGAAAATTTTCGAATTCAATGTATGATTTTGCAGATTCATCTTTTGCACCTTTTGTAGTATATGCAGCATTATTGACTAATCCATGAATTTTTTTATATTTTCTTAAAATAATTTTAGAAATTTCAAATAATTGTTTTTCATTTGTTATATCAGCTGTGTATGCCTTGCAATTTGTTGGGAAACTTTTTTTAAGAAAATACTCTAGTTTTTGATTATTTTTTTCATTAATATCTAATAAAATTACATTTGCACCCATTTTACTTAGCATTATTGCATACTCTCTTCCCAGTAGTCCACCTGTACCAGTGACAACTATATTTTTATTTTTTACATTAAAGATTTTTGATTGTTCTGAAGTCATTTCATCAATACCATTTTTTTGTTCTTTGATGATTTTTGAATAGCATCAGCTACTTTTAAGATTTCATAATTTTCAGCAACAGAATTAACAGATTTCTTATTTTTTATAATACAATCAATAAAATGATTCAATTCATCAACATACATTGAATTAGAATCATATTTTTTTAAACAAATAATGATTTTCCATTTATTGATTTTATAATCAAAAAAACTAAGTTCAGAATTTAAAAAATTTAAATATAAAATTCCTTTGGTTCCAACAATTCTACAATATCGAACAGGAGATTTCTGATTAAAATCTAAGTGAAGATTACATATTATTTGATTTTTAAATTTTAAAATAATATCAGCTAAATCATCAGTCTTAATTTTTAGGTCACTATATTTTCCAATAGATGATGAAATGGATGAAACTTTGCCAAAAAACCAGCATAAATAATCTATCTCATGAATACAAGTATAGACTATACCACCAGAATTTTTTTGTGCAGAATAACTCTTAGAATAATCCTCATCAGGATGCCAATCGGGTAAATAAGAACTATTTTGTGATTGTATAGAAATAATTCGACCAATTTTATTTTTTAAAAGAATTTTTTTTGCTTCAATAAAACATGGATGAAATCGTAAATTACATCCTACTAAAGTGCTGATTTTATTTTTTTTAATTATATGAATTAGTTTTTCAACATTTTTCAAATTATTAGATAAAGGTTTTTCAATAAAAAAAGGAATATTAAATTCTGCAATCTTCATTGCTGTTTTTAAATGTAAATTTGTTTGATTTGTAATAATTGCAAAATCAGGTTTTAGAGAAAGTCCATCTTTCAGATTATTAACCAAAATACAATTTTTTTTTAAAAATGAATCATTTGTTCTTTGAGATAAAACTATACATTGAACATTCATGTGTTTTGTTAAATTTTTAATATGTCTTTTTCCAATTGAACCATATCCAATAACAAATGCTTTCATGTATAGACTTGATATTAGGAGAATATTAGGATTTGAATAGATGAAAATTAAAGTAATATAAAAAAATGAGAGTGAAATTAAACGATTATACAAAATTTATGAAAAATTTGTTTGAAAAAGATTATTATGATTAATTATTGAGTTTATTTATGGAAATATATTATTTAATTATTCCAATAATCTGCTTTTGTGTAATTGAAACAATTCTCATGAAAATAATCTTCTTTGTACGTGAAAAATTTCAATGGTTAATAATCAATAAAGATGAAAAACCTGACTTCAATAAAGAAGGATTAAAGAAATTTTTTGAACATGGATATGATTCAGAATTAGGCTGGATACGAAAACCAAATACAACTCATACTGAGATGGGAGAAAATGGAGAAACATTTTGGACAACTAATCAAAAAGGTGCGAGAACAAATCCATCATTTGAAGGAAAAAAAGCAAAGATTTCGTGTTTTGGGGATTCTTTTACATTTTGTAGACAGGTAAATGATGATGAAACTTGGGAATATTTTCTTTCATCACTAACAAATTCAAATATTGAAAATTTTGGGGTAGGAAATTATGGAATAGATCAGGCAATATTACGATTGAAAAGAGAATTTAAAAAAGATGAAACAGAAAATGTGATTTTGGCAGTTGTTCCAGATACAATCAGTAGAATTGTAAGTGTGTGGAAACATTACTATGAATATGGCAATACGTTTGGATTTAAACCGAGATTTGTTCTAAATAATTCAAATCTCAAATTAATTGATAATCCTATAAATGATATTTCCAAATTTGAAGATTATCAAAAATTTTTACCGTTTATTAGAAAATATGATTTTTTTTATAAAAATAAATTTAAACGTGAAATTTTAAAATTTCCATTTTCAATTTCAATTTTAAAAAATATCAAAAGGAATTTTGGAATAATTTATTGGATTCTTAAATTAAGAAAATTAATTAATATTCCTAAAGAAATTTCATGGAAACCAATGAAGATAATTATGGGTATTAATTTGAAATGGAGGATTAAACTATACAAAGATGAAAAAACAGTTTTTTTATTAGAAAAAATCATTGAAGAATATGTTAATTTGTCTAAAAGAAATAATTTTAATGGATACTTTGTGTTCTTGCCACAAAAAGATGATATTTTATTTATAAAAAAGAATTTTCATTTTTATGAAGAATTTACAAATAAGATAATCAAAAATTATAATTTAAAAGTATTAGATGTAACCAATGAATTATTGAAAGAAGATAATTTAGATGAATTGTATTCAGACAACAATGAATATGGCGGTCACTTTTCAAAAAAAGGAAATGAGAAAATAGCTCAAATTCTGTATAAGCAGTTAATGATTTAGAAAATTTTAATCTAATTTTATAGGAATTTTATTTTCAGTAAAGAAATCATGTAGTTTTGATTTCATGGATTTGATTTGGATTAAATTTGGATCATAAATATTATTTAATTCATCTGGATCTGTATTCAAATCATAAAATTCCCATAATTTAGGAGTATCATTATAAATTAATTTTCTATTATTGGATTTAATACAAAAGACATTATGTTTTTTTGGCGAAGGCCACGGCCCGTATAATCCACCAGTTTCAGCAAAAATATCTCTAGATGGAGTATTTGGGTCATCTATAAATTCAAAAAGACTCTTACCTTGAATTTTTTGCTTGATTTGATTTTCTTTAATTCCAGCAATTTCTAAAATTGTTGGGAAAATGTCAATAGTACTACACACATTATCTAAAACTTTTGGAACATGATTTGGTATATGCATTATACAAAATACTTTTAGAGTATAATCATATAAAAAAACACCATAAAATTTTTCACCAATTTTTTCACCAATACTAGTTCCATGATCAGAAAAAAAGATTACAATGGTTTTTTCATCTATTCCAGTTTCTTTAATTGTATTTAGTATTGTTGAAACATAATTTTCACATGATGGCATGTATGAATTATATCGTTCTTGATTTTCATTTTGAGATTTATGAAAATCATCTTCTATTGAGTCTTGTTGGTATTTTTTTACTATTTCTCTAACTAAATTTTTATGAGTTTCAGTGTAATGTAAAAATAAAAAAAATTTTTCTTTTTTAGATAATTTTTGTATAAGTTTTTTATGTCTTTCTGAAAAATTTATTTTTTCTTCATCAAATAAATTATATTCATCATAACCCTGTTTTGGAGATACTGATTTACTAATGATATCACAACAAGTATAGTATCCAGAACTTTTTAATATTTCAGCCATAGTTGTTGTTTCATTTGATTTAAAATTAAAAATATTGTAATAAGCATTTACCCCATTTTTAGAAGGATAATTCCCAGAAAATAAAGCATGTAAAGATGCAAATGTATATGTCGCAACAGTGTTTATTTCAGAAAAATTATAACTATTTTCTTTTAGTTTTTCTAATGTAGGAGATAACTGTACTTTGTCATTTCGTAACCCATCTAAATTTACTAAAATAATGTTGTAATCTTCTATTTTATTAGTCATCTATAAAATTAATTTTGTTTGATTTTATATTAGTTAATATTAAAAAAATTTTTTAGTTCTCCATTTTCATACATTTGTTCATATAATTCTAAATCATGAATTGTGTCTAATTCTAACCAGCCTCCATTTACTTTAATACCCTTAATTTTGATTTCTTTTTGAATTAAACCGCGCAAAAAATCAGTCATATATGATTTGTTAAAAGGGAGATTTGGATTAAGAGGGTTGTTTCCTTTTAAACTAAGTTCTTTAGAATTATCATAAAAATTCTTAATAATTGATGTAGCATTATTTTGAAATTTCATTAAACCAATGTATTGACCTTGAATAACATTCAGTGAAGATACTTTTTGTCCCATATCAAGAATAAAATTATTTTTATCTAATGTTAAACTTTCAACATCCTCTAGAGGATTCTTAAATCGTTTTTGCCAATAATTTTTCCAATTATTATCAATAACTACAGAAATATCATCTGTTGAATCAATTAATTTTTTTAAAATTTTTTCTTCAAAAACAATGTCACCATAAGAAACTATTACATCATTAGTTAATTTTTCTCTAGCACAAAATAATGTTTCAACCATGTTTGTGGAGGAGTATAATTTATTTTCATAATAATGAATATTATTATATAGAATTTTATTTTTTTTATATCCTACAACAATAGAAATATCACAAATATTTAATTTTTTGAAAACCTCTAATTGCCTTTCTATTATTGTTTTTCCAAATAAAGGGGTTAAACATTTTGGAATAGTATTTGTGATAGGTTTTAGTCGAGTACCTTGACCAGCTGCTAGAATAATTGCTTTCAATTTATTTAATTTGAATTTAATTTATTAAAAGTATTTTTAAGAAAAAGTTGATTGAAATCATTTTGTTCTCGTTCTGGATGCCACATTACACTAGTAATTGCTAAAGATTTATGTTTAAATGCCTCTATAGTTTTATCGTTTTTACAAGTAGCTGTTGGAATTAAGTTTTTACCTAAATTATCTTTATGAATTAAATTATGGTGAAAAGAATTAACTTCAATTGAATTATTAGGGATTATTTTTTCTAAATCATTATCTAAAATATCTATTAAATGAGATTTTTTCACATGATCATTGTTAGATGCTTTTGATAATGAACCCCCAAAAAAATCATTAATTAATTGCATACCTCTACATACACCAAAAATTGGGATGTTAGTATTGATTGCATAGGTTAGAATTAATTGTTCAGCATTATCTCTGATTTCATTATCTCCAATATTATCACCTCCTGAAAATATTAATCCTTGAATAGAAAGATCTTCAAAGAAGTTTTTGACATCATCATTACTTTGAAAATAATCATTTGGAATTAAAATTGGTATCGCATTTATTTTTTGAAACATTTTGTACCAGTCATGACTTAACGAATCTCTCTTTTCATCATAGTGTTCAGCATTTGTAATTCTTAATGTAATTCCAATTTTTAATTTTTTTGTCATTATTCTATTGTAAACAAAATTATTATTTAATATAACCTAAGGATTTTAAAATTTTTCTAGATTCAACGACAGTGTCCAATTTATTTTGTTGCATACTTAAAATTTCTTCATTCTTACAATCGAGCATTACTCTAGAAGAAGAAAGAAGTTGTTGATATAACATCTCTCCACATCCAATTGCAGCAGGTAATTTAATTTCTCCACAACGTATAGCCATATGAGAAGCAATTCCACCATATTTTGTTATAAGTCCAGATGGATTTTGAGTGAGAATCCAATCATATCCAGGATCCGCATTTTCAATAAGTATAATTTTATTTTTTAAATTAGGGATATTTTTAAAATTTTTTAAAATTAGTAAATCCTTGATAATTTTTTTATTAGTAATATAATTTGGTCTTGAATCATGGTATTGAATAATATCAAAATTTTTGATAGATGAAATTATTGGTGGGAAAAACAAATGATTATTCAAAATATATAGAGATTTTTCCTTATCAATTTTCTTTTTCCATATTTTTTTAATTTCATTTTTAGTGAGATTTTTTGATTTCAAAATAATATTTATATTCAAATACGATAGATCTTCTTTTGAAAATCCAAATAGATTTCCCAGATGAGTAATTAGATCAATAGAATCACTAAGGTTTTTTGTAAATTGAAATTTTAAACGCTCTCGTTGAGTTACAGATTGTTTAAAAAAATCAATAAAATCAATTTTTGAAAAAACTAATCCATTAGATTTTATAAAAGAATTTATTTTTTTGTTAATATTAATTTTGGTGGAATTTTTAGATTTCACAAATTTTATTTTTTCAAAGAAATGTATATCTTGATCATATCTAGATGCAGTGATATCATACGTTCCCGGTCTTAAATGTCCATATTTCTTAAGAAATTGATTTTTAGAAATTTTTTGTTTAGAAAAAGCATGAATGTCATTCTGTAAATCTGTTAAAGGAGTACTTAAAGAAGACATAAACTCATCAACAAATTTTTCAGAAATATTTCCGTTCTTAACTAAACTTTTCATTATTGTGTTAGATATAAACGCAAATCTAGCCATTGTTGAAAATGGTATAGTACCATAGGTTTTACAGTCATTAAGTAAATTTTCTATAGTAGAAATTATTTCTTTATGATTTTTAGATTTAGAAACTGATTTCATTTTTTGATTTTTATCTATTAGTTTTTGGATTGATATTTCAGAATCAATTAAGAATTGAGGGAATTTATCAATTAGATCATTTGTAAATTCCAATAATTTTTTTTTTAATATAGAAATTTCAGATCTTGTAAAATTATTTTTTAGTAATTCATTTAAGCGTAAATCAATGGTAAGATCAAAGCAAGTAAAGAGGATAGAAAATTCAACTTTATCATAAAGAAATGGGTGAGATTCAAGTTTATTTAAATAAAAATCTAATAATTTTTTTTGCATTTTAAAATTGATATTATTTGGAATTAGAGAGTTAAAACTACCTCGAATATCCACATATGGTTTATTTCCAAATTTCATCATTAAATTATATGGTTTTACATTTTGATAATTCATTACAGAACGACCAATATGCCATGCATCTTTCATTATGATATATTCATACAAACTGTAATCAAGTGGTTTTGGATTATTTCCAATGATTTCGGAAGGATTCCAATCACTCATATCTGAAAAAATGGTTTTTAGATGAGAAGTTTTTTTATGCATTTGAAGTTTTAAATAATTTTTTTTATTTTTTGTTATTAACAGATTTATTTTTTTAAGATCTAAATTAGATAATTTACTCGATATTGATGTTAGTGGTCTAACTTGAAAAATTGAAATATCATTGTTTTTTTTAATTCCAAATTCTATATCAAGGGAATCTATTTTTAATATTTCTTCAATTTCTTTAATTGACTTAATTAACGATTTCCATTTTTTTGGTATATTAGATATTTGGGTATCTCTAAATATTTTGATATTATTTCCAATTAATCCTTGTGTAACACCAGTTGTATTTTCACCCTCTTCAAAATTTATTACAAAATAAGGAGAACCTGTATCTGCAGTTCTAGAAAACAAAACTCCACTAGTTTGTATATCATTAGATTGTTTATGAATTAAAATTTGATTATTCTTATCAAAATTACCTTTTTTTTCGTATGATTTTATTACTTTATTTATTGCACTTGTTAAAGTAACAAAATTTTTTGGATCTACATTCAATATGCTTTCATAAACACCTGCCTGAGATGTTTCATGAGAATCCTCACCCATTGCAGAGCTTCTAACTACTACAGATGAATCAAATTGTTGAAAAATGGTTTTTAGAATATCATTCTTTTTTTTATTCCATTTATTTACATCAAAAAAATAAAATGGTTCAATTATAGAGGAATTTAATTTATTTTGTAAATATTGAAGAACGTTTGATTTTGAAGTGAATATATTTGAAGGGGCTGGGTATTTTTGCTTTTTATGATTTGTCACATTTTTAAAAAAAGTCATCTATGATTTAATCTTTAGTTAAAAAAGGTTTGAACGTGATGAAATGTATATTTTTAAGGAAATTTTTAATGATTATAATAGAATTTAAAATAAATTATAGATGGAATTTTTGAAAAAATTAATAAAAAATGTAATCTAATGGATTTTTTTAAAACGAGGGTTAATAAATATAATATCCAGATAGAATTATACTAAAATGAAACCAAATATTTTTTTCATAGTAATTGATTCATTTAGAGCAGATAAATTTTATGGAAAAAACAAAACATCAATTACTCCAAATATTGATTCTTTAATTCAAAATGGAGTGTATTTTGAACAGGCCATTAGTTCAGTAGGATCTACAGGCTCCTCTTTAGCTAGTATGTTTACAGGATTATTTCCATTTAAAACTGGAATGAGTTCAGACAATTTTAAAAAATTAGATTCTTCAATTCAAAGCTATATTCATCTACTTAAAAAAAATGGATATCATACATATGCTGCTAGTCCACCCATAACATCTTCATTTGGATTAACCAATGATTTTAAAAAATCAAATCAAGTTTATGATAATTATGTAAGCATTTTTTCAGGAATGGGAGAAGAAATTGTCGAATCAATAAAAAATAACAATATGGAAAAACCGTGGTTTTTTTATTATCACATTTATGATTTACATCAACCGATAATATTACCAAATGAATTTGATAATGAAAAGTTTGGAAATAGTAGATATGAAAGAATGATTTCTGCAATTGATTCGTGGATAGGTAATTTTATTAAAAATTTGGATATGAGTAATACTTTGATAATTATCACAGCCGATCATGGGGATTATATTCCAGTTTTAAGTAAACATAATCTTAATTTTGAATCAAGTGATACAGAGCAAACTTTATGGAAATTAGGTAATAGAGTTCCAAAATCACTAAGACCAATCAAAGTTTTTGCTGCGGGTGTTTTAAGAAATGCTAGAAACCAAAATAAAACAAAAAAAATAAATGATTTATCACTTAGCCCATATGAAAAACGTCAAATTTCTTCATCAAGAATGGGTGAAGGTCATCAATTATTTGATGACATACTCAGAGTACCATTATTATTTTCAGGTTTTAATGTTAAAAATAAAATAGTTAGTGAACAAGTAAGATTAGTGGATGTTTTTCCCACATTATTTCGATTATTAGGAATGGAAGATTCCATAAAAAATATTCATGGAAAAAACCTTTTTCCATTAATCCAAGATAAAAACGAAGAAGAATTAGTTACATATATTGAAAGTCCCCCAGCTATTTCAAAATCAGAAGAAAAGATGATTGGAGTAAGAACATCTAGTTTTAAATACATACGCAATATTTCTAATAAAGATCAAATTGAGCTATATGATCTTAAAAATGATCCACTAGAAGAAAATAATATCGCTGAGCAAGAAACTGATACTGTAAAAAAGTTAGAAGAATTACTCTCTAATTTAAAAAATTATGAATATGACAAGGAAACAAATAGTGAAGATAGTACGGATAGAGAAGCTATTGAAGCTGAACTTAGAAAACTTGGTTATATCTAATGATTGTTACTTTAAATTAAATCAAAGATATTTAATCCAGTCATTTCATGTGATTGGTAATAATGAACGATTTACAAAAATTACATGATAAATTAAATCAGCATTTAGAAGAACAAGCAAAAAATTGGAAAAGTTTCATTTATGCTAAACAAATCGGATTTTATCAGGGTTTTGATGAAATTGAAATTGAAGGAAATAGACCAACTGAAAAAAGGTTTGAAAGATATAATATTGAAAAATATCTACTAAAAACTAAATCTGGTCTTGATATAGGATGTAATTGTGGATTTTTAACAATTCATATTTCTAAATATTTGAATAGTATGGATGGTGTAGAATTAAATCCCTATTTAGTAAATATTGCAAACGATACAAAATCTTATTTAAAAAATGAGAATGTGGAATTTTATACATCAAGTTTTGAACAGTTTTCTACATCAAAAAAATTTGATATAGTTTTTTCAATGGCAAATGATGAAACGATAGATGGAAATACGAAATTTACTTTTCAAGAATATATCGAAAAAATAATATCTCTATTGAAACCAGATGGATTTTTAATGTTTGAAACTGTTTCGCCAGATACCTATGAGCCTAAATTATTTGAACCTAAATTAATTATTCTAAAAAATTATTTTGAAATTTTAGAAGATAAAATGGTTAAATCTGAATATCCATTAAATGTACCTGAAAGAAGATTTTTGGTACTAAAAATGAAATAAATTACATAATTCAATAATGTATCAAATTAAGAAATAAAATGTATTCTATATTTATTAACAATCATTTTAACTAGATTTTAAAGAGAATCAACATGGGATTAATTAAAGAAACAATTACTAAAATCAAAAATCTTAAAAATTTAACAGTTATTGGAGTAACAGACATCACAATAAAATCAATATCATCTTTATTTTGGTTTTATATGGCCTCAATTTTATCTGCTGAAAATTATGGTGAAATAAATTATTTAATTACAATTGCCGGAATAGGTTCTACAATCACTTCGTTTGGTGCAGCAACTTCATTAACAGTTTATGTAGCAAAAAAAATTAAAATTGAACCTCCACTATACATTATTTCATTAAGTGCAGGTGGAATTGGTGCATTAATTGTATTTTTGATGTTTGATACTTTTGTAATTAGCGTATTTCTCATTGGCCATATTTTATTTGTATTAGGGATGTCAGAATTACTTGGTAGAAAATTATATGTACAATATTCTAAATTTGTAATTACTCAAAATTTACTAATGGTTAGTTTGTCATTAGGATTATATTATTTGCTTGGATTTGAAGGAGTAGTATTAGGTATCGGGTTATCTTATTTCCCATATATTTTGAGAATAGTAAAAGGTTTTCAAAGAAGCAAAATTGATTTCTCAGTTTTGAAATCTAGGAAAATGGTATTAACAAATAATTATATTTTAAATTTAGTTGGAGTTTTTAGTACATCAGTAGATAGACTAATCACTGCACCAATGTTGGGATTTGCACTTTTAGGTAATTATGCAGTAGGATTGCAAGTTCTCACAGTAATAGCAATTATTCCAGCTAATGTTTTTAGATATATTCTACCTCAAGATGCAAGTGGTGCACCTACTGAAAAATTAAAGAAAGCAACTATCATCATAACAGTAATTCTTGTGATAATTGCAATTTTTGTATCACCAATAATAATGCCCATCGTCTTCCCAAAATATACAGAATCAACTGAAATTATTCAAATAATGGCACTTTCAGTAATTCCAAGTACAATTGGTGCAATGTATACTTCAAAATTACTTGGGAATGAGAAAAGTCTAACAGTATTGATAGGTTCATTGATTTATCTTATTTCTTCAACAATTGGAATTTTAGTTTTAGGAAATATGTGGAGTATTAATGGGGTAGCAGTTACTTTAGTAATTTCAGCCACAGTTCAAATGACATTTCTCATAATAATGAGTAAAATTGATAAAATTACTTAATAAAAATTATTTTTTTGTTTCTAACAATTCAAATAAAGAATCAGATATTCGTTTTGCAGATTTACCATCAGATTTATAAAAAAATCTATTTACATATGCATTAATTTTTTTTTCGGTAGCAGGATTATTTTTTACAATATTTTCTAATTTATTTATTAAAAAAGATGGTTCTTTACATTCTAAAGCTAAACCACGATTAATCATTTCATCATCATCAAAATTAAAGAAATTGCAAATTACAATTGGAATTCGGTAGAATAATGCATACATTGATGCTGTTGACAAGGAATAATATGAAATAAAAACATCAGTTTCATGTAAATAATCTTCGATACTTCCAGATTGAAAAATTTGAATACTCGGATCAATTGAATGAATGATTTTTTTATATTCATCTAATAATGCTGCTGTAGGATGAAGTTTTACAATTAAGGAATAAGACTTGTTGTCAGAAATAATTTCTTTTATAATTTGTGTTAAAATAGAATCACTTTGTTCTTTAGTCCAATTACCATATTCATAAAATGATATAGGTGCTAACAAAATTCTAATTTTTTTAGATTCATTTTGAGTTACTATAACATGATCTTTATTTAAAAATTCATCAAACATTGGATGTCCAGTAACTTTTATTTTGGAGTTTTGAATATTTGATTTTAAAAAATCTTTTCTTATAGTTTCATTTTGAACAAAATGCATATCTACTGCTAATCTAGAATCAATTTGTGTAGGTGGAGAGATATAGAATTTTAATATCATGTATAAAATCTTAATTATTTTTATAATATTGAATTTACATCCAATCAATGTTTTAACTAAAAATGAAAATTTGTAGAAAATAAATTTACCACGACGAAATTTACTTTTTTTATATTGATGTGTTTCAGATGGAACAGTAGGGCTAGAAATTCTTTTTAAATAGGATTGAAAAAGAGAATTCTTTGAAATAGTTTTTTGAGTTGAAGATGTTAAATCATAATAAATCATTGTAAAAACTGGAATGTTCAATTTTTTTCCAGCAAAAGAAAATGACATATCAATAAATCCTTCATATGGAGGAGCAAAAATTAGATCTGGTTTTTCTTTTTTTAGTAGATCTATTGCATTTGAATAATTATGTAAATCAAGAGATGTAAAGTAATCAGATTTTGGAAGTTTTTCTAACTTTTCAGGTTGATAGTTTACCCATAATATTGTGACTTTAGATTTTTTTTCAATTTCAGGTATTAATTTTTTGAATAAAATACTGGTATTTGAAATATCATCAAAAGATGAAGGGTATGGAACCAAGATTCTCATTAAATCTTTTTTAAAAAAATTTCATATAAACTAAATCATTGAAATTTTACAGAAAAAAATGAAGAAAAATCTTTATGCACATTTTTTGATGACATAATATGACTTTGCAATCAATTGGGACAGATATTGAAGAAGTTTCAAGATTTAGAAATAAAAAATATTCTGAAAATAAATCATTTTATAAAAAAATTTTTACAGATGATGAAATTGATTATTGTTTAGGGAAAATTGACCCCTATCCACATTTTACTGCAAGATTTTGTGCAAAGGAAGCAACAATTAAGGCTTTAAAAAATGAAAAATATCTATTAAAAAACATTGAAATTAAATTAAATAATAATAAACCAATTCTTATTTTACCAAAATTGATATCAAGTTCTGTATCTTTATCACATACAGGGAATTATGCTATTGCGTTTGTAATTTTAAATTAAAATTTGAAATAAATGAAATCATCTGTATATCCTTGATAAAACAAAAATATCAATAGGAAGACAGTTGTTAAAAATAAAAACCAGGTAAATGAATTTAATTTGGAAATTTTTTCCACAAGATTTTTTGATCTAAATGAAATATAATGAAATATTATAAATAACATCATAATTCCAATGGCAATTTGATTTGATTCAATAAGTTGTAATGATTGAGAAAATTGAAAATCAAAGAAAACATATTTGCCAATAGAATATGTTAAATCATCAAAATCATGAACTCTAAATGGAATCCATGCTAAGAAAACAAGATATTGTGTAATTAGAATAGATGTAATTTTACCAATTTTTGATTTAAAAAATGGATTATTTTTTAATGATGGGAATCTATCAGAAATCAATTTGTGCACTGCAAGATATGCTCCATGTAATACTCCCCAAATAACAAAATTCCATGATGCACCATGCCACATGCCACCAAGAAACATTACAGTAATCAAATTGAAATAAGTGTGACCGTTTGATTTTCTATTTCCACCTAATGGGATGTATAGATAATCCCGAAGCCAAGATGAGAGTGAAATATGCCATCTTTTCCAAAAATCAGATGGAGATGTAGCAAAATAGGGTTTGTTGAAATTAAGAGGTAGTTTAAATCCTAAAATTAGAGCAGCTCCAATTGCAATATCAGAATATCCAGAAAAGTCACCATAGATCTGAATACCAAATGCAATCGTTCCTAAAACTATAGCAAAAGATTCCAATCCAACTGGATTATTGAAAATATTATCAACTAATGGTGCAATGTTATCTGCAAAGAACATTTTTTTCAAAAATCCAAATGCCATCAAAGTTACACCTAATTTCAGATTGGCATTCTCAATTGTGATTAACCTAAGACGATTTCCTGCAGATTCGCTAATTTTTTCTCGTAATTGAGGCAAAAATTCACTTGCTCTAACAATAGGACCTGCTACTAATTGTGGGAAAAAGGAAACAAACAGTGCAAATTCACGTAAAGATTTGCATGGGGTTAATTTTCCACGATATACATCTACAGTGTAACTAATAGTTTGAAAAGTATAAAATGAAATCCCAATTGGTAATGCAAGATTCAAAAATGGAATTTCAGATGCTAGATTCAATTGTTCGCCTAAGAAATTGAATTGTAATATTGCAAAATCAGCATATTTGAAAAATCCTAATAATCCCAAATTTCCTGCTAAACTAATTATTAACAATGTTTTCTTTCGTTTAATACTATCAGTATTCCAAATTGCTCGTCCTAAATAGAAATCAAGTACAGTAGAATATATCAATAAAACAATAAGATAGTTACTTGAGTAATAGAAAAAGAAAAGACTTGCTCCAAGTAAAAATAAATGTTGGAATTGTCTATATTTGAAAATTGCTATTACAGATAAAACAACAATGAAAAAAATTGCAAAATCAATGGAATTGAATAGTATTAGGTGTCACTCCTTAAGATTAATTCAGTTATATCATCAGAATATGATAAAACTTGCTTATTTACTGCAATATGAGAAACATCTGACCAAACATTTAGATTTTCATATTTTGAATAAAAGGAACTAACATTAGCATTTGAATTTGAATCAATATATACAAAATAAGAATCAAAATCGTCTAAAATTTCATTTGGAATATTATCTAAAAGTAATTTTTGTGATGGAGTAGCAAAAATAATTACTTTTATTCCATTTTTTTCAAATTTTTCAATAATTTTCATTAATGAGATAAATTCAGAGTTAGATTCCGGAGAACCAATTTTTGGAAAAGTGGGATATCTGTTTTCCAAATCTTCTTCAAGTTCAGAAACCGTTGCAATTTTATCATATTGCCTATTTGCAGGAGTAAATGGATGATTAGAATCTAGATCAGCCACATGAATAATTGTAGAATTTCTTAAAAATAAATTCAACAAATTCTTTGTGACTAATTTAGGGTTTTTTGGAAATTGTGGGGAATTTTCATCATTAATAATTGGGTTTAATGAGATTTCTAGAATTTGTTTTGGAGATGGTAAAAAATTATTATTATCTAATGTTTCAAAATTTTGATTTGAAGAATGTTTTTGGAACATTCTAATATCAATTCCATAAATTACTATTTTAGGAGATAATTCAATCAAATTGTCAACTGTGACTAATCTTCTACTAGGATAATCTCCCCCTATTGAAAGATTATAGATTTCATAATTTATTTTATTTTCTTCTAATTTTTTTTGAATATATGTTGCATTTAATGCTGAAATATGACTAGAGCCTAAAATTAAAATTTGTTCATCATTAGTTTTATTTTTAGATTTCATATAATCACTCCATTTTATTGTAGCATCATATGTTTCAACATACCAATTTGTAATTGAGTAAAAAATTGTGATAGAAAATAAAAAGGACAAGAAAATAATTAAAAGTAAAAATTTCATATTATTTTTCTCAAATAGTTTCTATTAAACTGAATTGATTAAAAATGTCATAAATTAAGTCTAAGAAGCAAGTTCCATTAATAATTTTTTTGCAAAATCATATGAATACACATCACCGATTTCATTTTCAACTATATGCGTAGGATCATAAAAAATCTCAAAATTTCGATATTTGTCATAATCAGAATATGCAGTCACTCCCAGATTATCTAAATTTGTAAAAATCAAGTCAAAATTGCTCAGTTCAGTTGAAGGAATCCAATTCAAATATACATCATTTTTTGGAGTAGCAAAAACTATAGTTTTGATATTATTTTTGAGGAAATATTCTTCAATTTCTAACAGTGTAATATATTCAAAATTATTAGAAATTTTTCCCATTCCATTAAAAATATTTTTTTCTTTTTTCCAAGAAATTTCTTGATCAATTTGTAATTTTACATCAGTTTTTTCATTTTCAATATTATAAAATGGCCTCTGTATGGTTACATCGATGTCAGTTATGTTGCCATCAAATACAATTTTTTTTATAGATAATAATGTAATTAATTTAGGAGATTTTGGAATTTTTGAAACAAAATCATTTACAAAAATAGAATCTAAATTATTTAAAATTAATTCATCTATTTTAGGAATGAATTCATTTGTATCAGAATCATTAAGCTGTGATGTTTTAGAATTTTGTGTGGGAGATTTTTCAAACATCCTGGGTTCAAGTCCATAAACAATTAGATCAGGATTTAATGAAACTAATTGATTTACAGTATTTACTCGTCTTGATGGGAAATCACTACCAATTGCTAAATTATACACATCATAATTATGTCCATTAGTTAATAGTATATTTTCAATTAATGTAGTGTTTAATGCGGATATATTACTAGAACCAAGAATCAATATTTTAGGAGAATTATACAAATCAGGGTTTTCTTTAATGTATTCTACCCATTGTGTAGTGGAATCATAGTTTAAAGAATACCATTCCATTATTCCATAAAAAATTCCAAATGCAACAAGAAAAGAAATAGTAATAACAAAAATAATTTTCATATTAATGCTCATATTTCTTGTAATAAAAGAAGATTTAATTTTAATTAAATATGACATCTCATAGAAAGTTGTAAATGTGAGGTAAAATTGAAAAAAATGTGGATACCATTGAACATCTAGAAAAGTTTGGTTATGCCATTGAAAATAATATAATTTCTAATGAAGAATGTGAACAAATTGCAAGTATTTTAGATAAAATGGAAAATGAACAAAAACAACAAGGGGTTTTATCTTCTACGGAATCTCAAACTGTTCTATTTAATGTACATCTCGATAAGCCTGAAATTTTTCTTGACAAAATTAACATTAAAAAAATAATGGATGTATTAACCAAAATTTTTAACGACAAATTTATTCTAAGTAATTTTAATGCCAGTAAATCTGGAAGTAAAGGTGGAAATAGAATTCATATAGATTCAAGAATTCCTATAACAAATTTTCAAAATACTTTTCAAGTAGCAGTATTGCTTTGTATAGATGATTTTACAGAAAAAAATGGGGGTACAATCGTATGGCCGTTTAGTCATAAGACGGATTCTGATCCAAGAAATATTAGAGATAGTGTTAATGTCGAAGGTGGAATAACAGCTACTGCACCTAAAGGTTCTGTAATTTACACTTTAGGTCAAACATGGCATGACGTTGGACCAAATCTTGAAAATTCTAGACGATGGGGAATTATAGCATATTATGCAAGATGGTGGGTTAAACCAACTTTTGATTTTACACAATGTGGAGAGAAAATTTTTTCAATGTTGAATAATCAACAAAAAGAATTATTGGGTTTTACAACAAAACCTCCAAAGGATGCAAAAATTCGCCAAAAAACAGTAATTCCAGTAGAGGATTTACCTGATGAATATGAAAAAAATCTTGAATTATGAATTCTCAGGGAATTGTTATAATTAATCAAAATCTCAATAAAGAAATATTACCTATTTAGAAGAAAAATGTTAAAAATGGATTCAATTGAATGGTTAAAAAACATTAGAAAAAATAATTCAGATAGAACTTTTTTAATTGATGAACAAACAAAATCAGAAATTACTTTTGAAGAAGTAGAACAAATAGGTTCTAAAATAGCAAATTTTCTTCTTGAATTAGGTTTTTCGAAAGGTGATAGAATTTCAGTAATGCTAGATGAACCTCTAATACTATCTTATCTTTATTTTGGGATGTTATATTCAGGAATATCAGTTGTTCCAATTAATCCGATTTTAACTAAAGAAGAAATAAAACATATTATTCTTTCAAGCAAATCTAAAGGCATTATTACATCAAAATTATTTGAAGACAAATTTGATTTCAATTGTTTTGAAGATAATAAAATTATTTTTTATAATAATTCTGATCAACATAATTTAGAAAACATAATTGAATTAAATCTTGAAAAATTAAAAAAATCAGATTTCATTCCTTTTACTAATGTTACATCAGAAGATGAAATGGTTGTAATATATACATCAGGTACTACTTCTCAACCAAAAGCTGTAGTACATAGAATTTCAGATTTAGTTGAGAATGCAAAAATATTTGGAAAAAAATTGAAAATTGGAAAAGAGCAAAGATTTTGCAATATCCTTTCCTTGACATATTTGGGAGGATATTATAATTTACTAATGTTGCCTTTTGTTTTAGAATCAAGTGTTGTATTAACACATACGTTTGATCCTAGATCAGCAATAAATTTCTGGGAACCAATTGAAAAGTATAATGTGAATATCTTATGGTTAGTGCCAAGTATAATGTCTATTTTAATGGAAATGGACAGATCTGATACTGGTAAGGAGTATTGTAAAAAAAATATTCAGAAAATTCTGGTTGGTACAGCACCTCTTCCTAGTGAATTGCATAAGAAATTTGAGCAAAAATATGGTGTAAAAATATTTGAAAATTATGGTCTCTCTGAAACATTTTTTATTTCAACAAATAGTGATGCTAGAAATGAAATTGAAACTGTTGGAGAGATTTTAGAACAAATTAGCCTCAAAATTGTGGATAAACATGGTAATTCTGTTAGCGATGGAATTGAAGGGGAAATTTTAGTAAAAACACCATTTTTGATGAAAGGTCATTATGATTCTCTTGAAAATGAAAATAATCAAATTCCATCAGATGAATGGTTTGAAACAGGGGACATAGGAATTTTAAAGAATTCAACGTTACAGATTACTGGTAGAAAAAAAGATTTGATTATTCGCGGAGGAATCAATATCAGTCCAGCATCAATAGAAAATATATTTTACAAAAATTCAGAAATATTAGAATGTGCAGTAATTGGAATTCCTCATAAAATTCAAGGTGAAGAAATTATTGCAGTGATAAGAATTAAAAATGATAATATATTTGAAGGAATCCAAAAACAACTGATAGAAGTTTGCAAAAAAGAATTATCTAAAATTAAACAACCTTCTAAAATTGTTCATCTACTAGAATTTCCTCATTCAACATATGGGAAAATTCAAAAAAATAAGATTCGTGTATGGTTGTTAAATCAAAATACAACACATAGGGCAAAAATTAGTTCGATAAACAATTCACAAAAAGAAGAATATGAAATAATTCCATCAAAAATTGTTTCAGAGAGTATCGAAGCACTTTCAATTAAATATAATACTCTAGTTTATGAAAAACAAAGAAAAGGTGAAGATGTAATTGTATTATCTTTAGGAGAAGCATTTTTTGAAATTCCTTTATTCTCATTTGATGAGTTGCCCATTGAGAAAATTTACCATTATTCCAATTCAAGGGGAATTCCAGAATTGAGACAAAAATTAGCTGAATATTTTCTAGATACATATGATGTGTCATTTGATTATGAAAAAGAAATTTTACTTACCGCAGGCTCAAAAATAGCAATTCACATGTGTCTCATGACATTAATTAATCCAGGAGACGAAGTAATCATTCACGAACCTGCATGGGTAAGTTATCCTGAACAAATTAAATTATGTCAAGGAACCCCAATTCAAATTCCTTATAATACATCTGTTTTTGAATTTGAGCAGTTCATTTCAACCAAAACTAAAATGATTATTATTAATAATCCAAATAATCCATCGGGTAAAGTATACAGTTTAGAAGAATTGACATATCTCCATGAATTAGCAAAAAAATATCAAATCTACATACTTTCTGATGAAGCGTATAGCGATTTTGTATTAAATCAAGATGAATTCATTTCATTTGCACATTTAGATATAAAAAAGAAACACAGTATTGTTGTTAATTCTATTTCAAAAAACTTTGGAATTTCAGGATGGAGATTAGGGTATTTAATTTCAAATTCAGATTTAATAAATCAAATTTTAAAATTAAATCAACACTTGATTACATGTGCACCAACAATTCTTCAATATTATGTTGCACATCATTTTGAAAAAATAATTAATATCACAAAACCACAAATCAAAGAACTTGTTAAAAAAAGACAAGAGATTGGAAAGTATATGAAATCAATATCATTAGAAAATTTACCTGGAGATACAACATTTTACTTTTTTACATCAATTAAAAATTCTAAATTAACTTCAGAAGAATTTTGTTCAAAATTATTAACTGAATTTCATATTAGTGCAGTACCAGGAATTGGATATGGTAAAAGTTGTGATAAATTCATTAGAATTTCAGTAGGCTCAGAAAGTACAGATCGTATTAAAAAAGGACTTGAAATAATAAAGAAATTATTAACAGATACATAAAGAAGAAAATATGAATGAAATCTCTAAAGAAAGAAAAAATGGATTAGATATTATAATTTATGAACTCGGAAATTTAAAAAAAGATGAAAAATTATGCATAATTAGTGACAAGAATACAGAAAATTTAGGGAATCTATTTTTTAAAAATGCAAAAGAAAGTAATTTCGATGTAGAGCATCTTATAATGGATGAATTGAAAATGCATGGAGAAGAACCCCCTAAAAGCATAGCAGAATCTATGAAAAAATCAAATTTAATTATTGGGTTAACAAGTTTTTCAATAGCTCATTCTAAAGCGAGAATTAATGCTGAATTAATGGGAATTAGATATCTTAGTTTACCAGATTATTCAAAAGAAATTTTATCTAATCCAGCTTTACAAGAAAATTTTTTACAAAAATCAAAAAAATTGATTTCATTAGCAAACAAACTCTCCAGAGGTAAAAAAATAAGAGTTATTTCAGAGAAAGGAACAAACATTGAACTAGATATTGAAAACAGAAAAGGGAATTCGGCCCCTGGATTTGTTAATAATAAAATTCTTCTAGGATCTCCTCCAGACATAGAAGTGAACATATCTCCAAATGAAAATTATTCAAATGGAGAAATTGTGATTGATGGTTCAATTCCACATCCTAAAATTGGCTTATTAGAAAAACCAATAATCCTAAAAATTGAAAATGGAGTAATTACTTCAATCTCGGGAGATCTACAGATTAAATCACAATTAGAGTCGATTTTTTCAAAGTATTCAAAAAAATCAAGAATTCTTGCAGAGTTGGGAATAGGATATAACTCAATGGCAAAACTATCCGGAAATATGCTAATAGATGAAGGAACATACGGTACAATTCATTTTGGATTTGGATCAAATTTGGCTTTGGGGGGATTAAATGAAATAAACTTCCATCTTGATTTTGTTACTTACGAAGATTCCATAATTATTGACGATGAAACTATAAAGATCTGAGTTTTTTAGAGATGATATGGACATTGGGAAAGAAATACTAGAATTTTTTAAATCTAAAGGTGTATTTCCTGAAAAATCAGAAAACGACATTGTGAATTATAATTATCTTGAAATGGGGTTAATTGATTCTATGGAATTAGTTGAAATGATAGTATTATTTGAAGATAAATTTAAAATTAAATTTTCAACTGAAAATCTACAAGCAGATGAATTTAGAACCATAGATGGATTGATAAAGCTTGTAAATGAACTTAGTAATGAAAAGAAAAATTGAACGAATTTAAAATTCCTCAAGAGGTAATTGTATTTCCTGTCAAAAACAAATGGATAATCATGAATATTTTTACAAAAACAACCATAGGGGTAGAAAAAAAAATATTTGGGATTTTTAATGATGAAAATATAAATTTATCATATGAAAAAATAAATTCTTTCAATGAAAAATTTACAATTTGGGAAATTTCCAAATTTTCCAATGAAGATGGGTTACTTGCAGACCCTTCTCGATTTTTAAGAAATGAACAAGAGTGGAAAAATAAGAAAGAATTAAAATTAAAAGAGGTTTTAAAAATTTTAGAAGAAAAATTCTTAATAATTAACAAGGAAAAAGAATATAGAAATAAATTTCAAAGAAAAAAATCAATTTTAGATTCAGAAAATTTTGGAAATTTTCATGATCAATTAGGACAACACTTGATGTTAAATTTAAGAAAATCACCTGAAAAATGGTGGACGGAACAAAAATTTAATCAAAATTATACATCAACTAAAAATAATCTTTATGATGCTATTCAATCAAAATTTTTAGAAAAATATTTTTCAAGTAAAATAAAATCAGAATATACTGTAGTAGATATTGGTTGTGGAGTTGGATATTATTCCAATATGATGGCAAAAAATGGAGCAAAAGTATTAGGAGTTGATCCTAATCCAGAGTACATAAAAATAGCAGAAAAAAATACCGTGCCTAACACAGAGTTTATGGTGATGGATATTGGAAATTCTGAAGAGTTAAGAAAAATTCCGAATGAATCTGCAGATATTGTTTTTATGAGTGATGCATTATTATTTTATTTTGTCTCACCTGACATTAAGAAAAAACCCAATCTTGAAAAATTATTTTCAGATATAAGACGAATTTTAAAACCAAATGGTACTTTCATTAGTGTTGAACCACACTACATTTTTTGGTTATCCCCTTGGCTAGGTGAAGAAGAGCATCCCTATACAATATTGACTGAATACAACAATAAAAAATTTGGAGTTACCACCACTATTAGTAAATTAATTCAATCATTTTCCAAAGGGGGTTTCTCAATAACTTGGATGGAAGAATTAACACCAGATGATTCTTTTAAAAACATAGATTCAAGAGCTTATAATTTTGCAATGGAATTTCCATTATGGCAATTATTTGAATTATCTAAAAGGGATTTAAGTTGAGTAATATTATTGGAATTGATCATATTTGTATATCAAGTAACAATATTTTAGAAGATTCAAAAATTTTTGAGAAATTTGGATACAAAATTGATTTTTATGAAAAAAAAAATCCAATAAAAAATGAAAAAAAAGAGTTTTTAAACAATAATTTTAAAACACATGATT
>Ga0233434_1000663_pt1 | contig 37124 bp, 36 predicted proteins | sample SI_122_August201_4_FD_182738 | JGI IMG/M metagenome (GOLD analysis project Ga0233434, IMG submission 182738) | Seawater microbial communities from Saanich Inlet, British Columbia, Canada - SI_122_August2016_120_MG | ecosystem: Environmental > Aquatic > Marine > Inlet | place: Canada: British...
CCGAAGCGAACCCCATCGGCCACCCCACTTAACTTTGATAAGCTTTCCTTTGTGAAAGCTTTTTTTATGCCCAAAATTCAAACTCCTTTGGGCGAGAACTCCGATATTTGGACAAATACTACTAATCTAAATTTTTAAAAAGCACTCAAACCTGATTGGTCGTCTCTTATTTACCAGCGCTGTCTTGTAAGAAGGGAGGTTCTGAGCATCGATCGTTCCCCAGATAAAATCATCATCATTTACAAATTTTCTCTGTATGGCCTTGGCAAGACCCTTACCCTTCCATTTTTTAGAAATGAAAATTTCGTGAAAGTAAACGCCGGAATGCCCAAGGAACGGACTACGCTCTTCAGCAATTAGACCTATTTTCTTGCCTTTCATATAAACTTCATACATCAGCCCCTGCTCCACAGAGATTCTCATTGACTCTAATGAATTTACTGTTACTTTTTTTTCTAAATCAGGTCTCTCCTGATGAAACTCGTCATAGCCCGATTTATATCAATCATAATAGGTGTCATCTTTTACCTTTTTTAACTCAAGTGACTCTTCACTTTCCCAAGGCTGTAATGCTTTAACCACCTCAGACTTAGTGACCACACAGGTTGACCCAACAAAACCTTCATCCATTTCCCTTGGTGACCAAAAACTCAAGTAAAGAGGCTTAAAAGCACTATGTTCATTTTTTAGTGTCTCTGATATTTCAGATACCTCTTTAAAGCTTTTTATATCAAAATTCGGTTTAATATTTATAAATGGCAGTTCCTTATTTCCCCCCATATGGCGAATTCCGTAAATAACTTTTTTGTCATCAGAAAACTCGGCCAGCCTTTCTGCATAGTCACTACTTTTTGTATTAGGAACTGAAAAATAATTGTTTCTAGAACCCATAACTTCTAAACTGTTTAATTCATCCCACTCAGAAACAATCTCTTCTTCCAGAGTTTTTAAAGCCAACTTGGTATCTAAAACAATATTAGAAAGTTTAAATGTATTAAGTTCTTGAACTGCGAAACAGTTAACATCAATCTTAGATAGCTTCATCTAAGTAAATCCTTTATTTCATTTATATTCTTAATTTAAAATAACAAAATGAGTCACCCAATAATTAAGACTTACCTAATAATAAGACCCAACTTCATTAAGTCGACATGAGAATAATTAGGAAAAAATTCAGCATACTTTTAATTTATAATTAACGTTATAGGAAAATAAAAACCCAAAATTAAACAGATTTTATTTAAAATTTTCAATTTTCCACAACAAACCCAAATATCCGACAAAAACGCTCTGTATTTAATGGTAAAATAATTACATGAAAGAAAAGGTTACAGACTACCTACATTCAATAAACCTAGATAACCTTGAGCATCATGACATGTTTATCAGTCTTCATACTACAGATGAATATGAACTGGCTTTAGAAACTTTAAAGGAATGGATCATCGATGGTTCAGAAAATCATATTGATAGTTCAAGTCACCACGACATTGAAAACCTTGTTCCTGCAAGTTTAGCCTTTTCGAGCTGGATATTAACCAGAATATTAAAAACAGGAAATAATGACATAATTTTCAACCGTATTAAAATTAAGCTAATACTGAAGGAGCTTGGTCTAATTAAAAAAGTGAATATTCAATCATATTCTGACTTTATTTTTACCGGGCTAGGAATGTGCATTACTCACCTAAGTAACACACTTAAGCTCTCTAATGAGCAGTCGTGTAAACTTTTGATTAGTACCTTACTTATTGCCCTCGAACAAAGTCTAGATCGTAAGCATCCAAAGGCGGCTGCTTAAAGCAATTGGTGTAGGTATTATGAATAAACAAGATCCCATTTATCTTTTTTTAATCAGGCATGCCGAAGCAAAGTCAGCCGCCTTTTCAGCGGGTAGACCTTTAAGTGATCGTGGTATTGTTGAGGCAAAATTATTAGGAGAAAACCTAAAAAAAGATAACTTTGAAGTTCCAACAATTATTAATAGCGGTGTTTTAAGAAGTGAACAGACCTCAGAAATAATAAAAGAAGGACTCGGCAATGGGAAAATAATTCAAAATCCAAGACTTGCCGAAGGTTTTTCAAACAACGAAGCTTATTGGCTCACATATATTGAAACAATTCAAGAGACAGTGATGCTTGTTGGACATAACCCCACAATTTTCGACATTCTTAAACTAGCAAATCCAGGAATAAATTTTGAGTTCACTACGGGTAGCTGTATTTGCCTTAAAAAAGATCAAAGTAAATTAACCTTCTCCGAGTATTGGTCTTACAAAATCCCTAAGGACTAATCAAACACATCTCCCACTTTTCTTCATGGAGCTCAAATACTTCTCTTTTGTGAAGTCGATTTTTATGGCCTTCCCAAAACTCAATCCTAGTGGGTACGATCTCAACCCCTCCCCAGTGCTCGGGGCAAGATATATCTGATTCAGAGAGCTCCTTTTTTAAACGCTCGTACTTTTCATGAAGCCCTTCATAAGATTCAATTTTGTTACTTTGATTTGATACAATTGCCGCGACTCTCGAGGCAAACGGACGAGAATTAAAGTACTTCTCAGAAACCTCTCTCGATGTGATTTTTACAAAACCTTTAATTCTTAGTTGAAGGTCAAACTTATCCCAAAAAAACGTCGCACAAATCCCGTTATTATTTCTAATATCTTGACCTTTTTTTGAATTATAATTCGTAAAAAAAATTAGGTTGTTATCTTCGGAGTATTCCTTGAATAGAACCATTCTTGAATCGGGGGTATTATTTAAATCAACAGTGGAGACACACATGGCATTCCAATTCCCTTCAACTTCATTTTTTGCCTTTTCAAGCCATCGTTTTATCTTTTTTTTTGGTTCAGTCATAGGGTATCTCCTTTAAATTAATGATAAATATTCCCTACCTGTTTGCATCTAGGTCAATTATCGAATAAGAAATCATATGCAAGAATTTTACGACACTTACCTCCAAATCCCAAGTTCTAGAGAAAGAAGAGATAGCCTTAATGAGCAAATGTCTATTTTTGAAACTCAGAACCTGAGCTGTAGAAAGTGCATAGGGAATTGTTGTACCTTTACAAGTAACTCTATGATGATTACTCCTATAGAGGCTTTTGATATTTTATCTTTTTTAATGAAATCGAAAGATTTCAGACAAGGCGACCTCATCGAAAGTCTTCAAGAAACAATAAATGAATTTAGGCTAGATCAAAATAGCACAGGTATTAGAAAAACATATACATGCCCCTTTTATACTGGAGAGAGTAAAGGTTGCACTATTTCAAAACACTCTAAGCCATATGGATGCCTTGCTTTTCTTCCAAGTGAGACAAATATCAAAAAAGGTACCTCATGCTTAAGTAAAATTGATTCTCTCGTGAGCAGAGAAAAAGTTTTTGGAAAAAAAGAAAACCTTACAAATGAACTTTTAATCTCTGAACTGAATCTTAGTTGGAAAAAATTATCTATCCCTGAAGCTGTCTTAGATATAATAAAAAAGGGAGAGCATCTGCTCTCCCCGAAATTATAAAAATATTGATACTCTAAGCGGCTTCTGAATCAGTTTTACCCGATTCATTAACTTCTACTTCCTCAACAGGCTCTGCAACTATTTCTGGCTCATCAATTTTTTGAACTCTTGGATGTCCACAGCTCACTAAAATTTTGTCGTGATCTTCTTGTAAAAACTCAAATTTATATTTTTTAGCAATGTCACTTACATGAATATTATCGCCAATTTCAAGAGCTGCTACATCAATCATTAATTTATCAGGAAGATCTGAAGGATAACCCTTAACAGTTATTTCATGCATATTCTCTTTTAGAATTCCACCCTCGAATTGCCCCTTCGCCTTTCCGTGAAAAACTACCTCAACACTCAGGGTTGTCACCTCATCATCTTTCATTGCATGAAATGAGATATGAATATACTTATCTTGAAGGGCACCTTTTTGAACTTCCTCTAAGCCTACAAGAAATCCTTTTTCACCCTCTACTTTAAGCTCAAATTTTGCAGAGTGGTGCTTTAGACACTTTTGCAAGTCTGTTTTTTTTATTTTTAAGCTCACTGGCTCCATTGATTTTCCGTATACACACCCTGGCACCCATCCATTATTTCTTAAACTTGATGCCTTTTCGCCTTTTACTCTTCTGTACGCTTCAAGAACGTAATCCATGAATACCTCCGTCATGTATCAAAATTGATAACTACTTAACGGTAATGGCAATGTGGAGTTCAAAGTCTATCTTGAATATAGAAGTTCTTGCCTACTAGAAGTTTGAGCACTCGGCTTCAATAAATACTGTTTCAGGCCATTCATTTTTTATGTAAACTTCGAGGCTACCATCGATAAACCCATTGTATTCACAGTTGGCCGTCACTTCGACCTCACACTCTTCTCCTGGCTCCAAAGTATTCGGGCAATAATTATCAATAAAGATCTCCAACGAGCCAAAGAAAGTGATTTCTTCTAAGACCTTTGATTTTTCACCTTCATTTAAAATATAGATTGTTTGAGTGTCACTATTATCAATTTCAATAACTCCAAAGTCGATATAGGTAGGGTTAACGTCAACACCAGCAAATAAACTTTGATTTAATATTAAACAAACGATGAATATTACCAATTTCATTACTTTATTCCTTTTATTCTTAAAAAAGAAATAATAGAAAATAAGGACCCAAATTAAAATAGCTCAAGGAAAATAATATGAATGAAAAGTATTTCACCTCCACAAAAAGATTTTCAGGTTTCCCATGTACTCATAGGCAATGGAAAGCTGATAGTCACTGTCGATTCGTTCATGGCTACTCAAGGGAGTTTTACTTCGAGTTTGAGTCAAATGAGCTAACAAAAGAGGGCTGGGTGGTCGATTTTGGGGGATTAAAAGAGGTTAAGACCTGGCTTGATCACATGTTTGACCATACTTTCTTAGCTGCTAGCGATGACCCTCATTTAGAGACATTCAAAAAGCTAGAAAAAGAAGGTGTTATCCAACTACGCTCTTTTGAAAACATTGGTATGGAAGGCACCGCCCAGTACGTATTTGATGAAGTCGATAAAATGATAAGGAGGCAAACAAATAATCGAGCCTGGGTGAAGTTGGCAGAAGTAAGAGAAAACGAAAAGAATTCGGCAATTTACAAGCCTAGTCTTTACTAGTAAGTGATCAACTATTTAAACTTTTTCAACTCATTTGGGGGCAGAGTTCCAATGCATAAATCTCTCCCCAAACCTGCTACTTTTTTAAATTTAAGTCTTTTCATCAAAAAATAATCAAACATCAAACCTATACCAGAGTTTTCTTTAAACTTGGGCAATCCTTTATTATTTTTTAACATATGTTTGTCTGGTTTTGGACACTGAGCATCAATGGACACCGATTGAGGGAATCTACTCGCAACAGAAGTTTTTTCAGATACCATATCGATACACTTATCAACAATTCCATCTGAATGATCCGAAGAGTCCATTAATAATACTTTTCCCTTCGGACAGCGAACAGATTCTTTTATTTCGAAAGAATATATTGGTTTACAAAAGACAAACAAAAATCCTAGAGAAAATTGAAAAATGCATTTTCTATTTATTTTCATTAACGTATGTACCTCAACAAGTATCATACACGATTACATCACCGACAATAATTCAATTACTTAGACAATAAACTTACTTATATTGGATACATATTTTGCCTAATAATTATGTCAATATAAGTCTATAATTGGTTTCTATTTATTAAATAAACAGCTTTACAAAAATCGAAGCTCAAAAAAGGCGCCTGCAAAATGTGTTTTTCATTCAAATCAGACATTGACCAAGACGAATTAAAGACGACAACAGGAGCTGTTATTGCACAAAAGTCATTCGAACTCTTCTACAACGATAACCCTGAGGGCTTCTCTCAAACTGTTTTTCCTAATGCTTATTCTGTAAACATGATCCATACCAAACATGGGCCAACTCTTGTTCCAATGAGATATCGCCTAAGGCCATCTAATTCACAAAGTGAAATCCCCGCTAAGTACAATCTTTATAATGCCAGAGTAGAGTCTCTTTTAGAAAAAACAACATGGAACTCTCTTTTGGGAAAAAAGCATGTTGCCGTGCCAATGAGTGCATTCAACGAATGGGTGACCACAGATAGCGGCAAGAAAGTCGTTCAATTTAGCTCCTCTTCCCATAGTACGTTTTGGGTAGCGGGACTGTACGACATTTGGGAGGACCCTGAAACAAAAGGTAAGTTAATTACCTTTGCAGTCATTACAACACAACCAACTGAATATATATTAAATGTTGGACATGACCGATGCCCGATAATACTAAGTAACCAACAGGCTTTGGATTGGATCAAATTAAACGCTGAACCGAATGAGTCCTTCAGCTTTTTGCCAAAATCGATGGAATCAATTAAACTTACTCACGCATTTTCAATACTTTAGAGGGGCACTGCTTGACACAAAAGATATCGCTGGATAAAAGCAAGTTTAGCCTGAACTATTTATAAAGCTACTGGGGCATCTCGCCCATTTCACAATATATATAAGGATAAATAAAGGTGGATCAACAAATGGCACACAGTGAAAACGGAAACCGGCAACAAGGTCAACGCCGAAGAAGGCCTTACAACAAAAGACGTAAACCAGGTGGTAATCGCCAAAACGGTAATAGAGAGGGAAACGGCAACAGAGCTCAACCAGAAGTTGAGAAAAATGGAAACTTTGTAGCGCCAGAATCTGATGGTAATTTCTCTTCAAACGACAGTCAGTCACAACTTTTACCACAGTCTGTGACTGTAAAATCTAATGACTTCACACAAGCAACTCAAGAAGCAATGCTGAAGCTAAATATCCATGATGAGTCACTTCTTTCTCATGAAATTATTGAAAAAGGAAAAAGAAGCTTTTTAGGATTTTTAGGTGCAAGAGAAGTAACTTACAAGTTTTCTATTGTTCCAAAGATTGACCTTATGGCGCAAACATTTCTTGAAAACTTAATTCGACTAAGTCTTCTAGATGTAACATTTGAACTGACTCAAGAAGAAAATCTTCTAGAGATATCTTTTGAAGGTGACGATGAAGAAATTTTAAAAGCTAATGGCTTTGAGCTCGTTACATGTTTTGAACAACTATTAAGAAAGCACTTAATTAAAAAAGCGGCCTTAAGAAACTCCTTCAAATTTACCATTTTGGTTGGTGGAGAAGTTAATTCAAAAGAAGCAAAACTTGAAAACCTCGCAAATAAAATGAGAGACAAGTTACTAAAGAATAAAAAACCTGTAACTCTAAACTCAATGTCTCCACGTGACAGAAGAATAATTCATCAATTTTTTAGTGATGATGAGGAAGTACACACAAAGTCTTTTGGAGACGGTTACTACAAAAGAATTAAGCTTTATCTCAAAAAAAGAAATGAAACGACAGAGGAAGATAATTCGACAGATAGCTCTACTTCAGTAGAAAAAGCTATGGATAATCAAGGCAACGACGCAGTTGAAACTAATGTTTCTGAATCGAATGATACAACGTCATCAGAGGAAACTACAGCAACTACAGTCGAAGCAGAGGGCCAAGAATCAAGTGATGACAATATTGGTAATGCCTAGTTTGTAAAAGAAAAAAACTAAAAAAAAGCCGGTTTAATACCGGCTTTTTTTTATATTATTTTTACAACTTTTGGATCTAAGTATTCATTCTTACGATCAACATAATGCAACGAACTACTTTTTAAAGATTGAATCTCTTCAATAGATAGATCCCTAACCTCACGAGCAGGGTTTCCTCTAATAAGTTTTTTGCTACCATATTTTTTGTTAGGCGGAAGTAATGAGCCAGCCGCAACAAGTGAATACTCTCCGACTTCAACATTATCTAGAACTACTGAACCCATTCCAATTAAAGAATAATCACCTACACAACAACTATGCAAAATTACACCATGTCCCACCGTAACATTATTACCAACAATGAGATCTAAATCATCTGTGACATGAAGAGTGGAGTTATCCTGAATATTTGTATTACGACCAATTTGAATATTTGCGACATCACCCCGGAGCACTGTATTGAACCAAACCGACGAGTCACTGCCAATGTGACAGTTTCCAATGACGATTGCCCCTTTTGCGACGAAAACGTTTTTATCTAAACTGGGAGATTTATTCTTGTAGTTAAAAATATTCATTTAAAAAAGATCTGCTCTACTGTTGCCCAAGCTGTCTAAGTTCGCCAAGCATCGCTTCCCACCTTTTTTTTCCCTTATTACCTTTGACTGGCAAGTCTTCCATTTGAGAAATGTTTTTAGGGTCATCACCAACGACGATCATTGCTATCATCCCCATGGTAAAGTGAGGCTTACATTTTATAGCGTGAACACCTGCCGACGTAAATGTTTGAGTATAGGCTTCATTAACCTTACTCGCAAACTCTGAAGCCCCCTCAGGAACTCCTCCAGAAATCGTTTGAGACATATGGCCTTTATCTGCAGGAATGAATGTTACTTTGTCTCCCGGCTTAATCTTTAAGAACATTGGCTCAAAAACCATCTTCTCTCCATTAGCACCTTTATTTAACATTTTAACCTGATAGGATCCGTCCTTAAACTCTGCTTCAGTAGTTACAATAAAGCTTGATTCCTCTTTTTCTTCAGCTTCCATCTCTGCCATCATTTTTTCATGGTCGTGCTCTTCTTCCACTGGATTTGCAAGCTCTTCTTGAAGGTTTTTTTCTGCCAAATAATTTTTCTCATATTCATCAATATTGAAGTAGTTTTTAGATATTTTAGAGGTATCTGAGCCACGAAGGTTCAAAACCGCAATAATTATTAATGTAAAAATCGTTAAAACAACTACTCTTGTCATTAGAAAACCTATCCTTAAACCTGAAACACTGTATCAAAACGTGTCGAAGTATAGGTTATATCCCGTATTTTGTCTATCACACACCTGTAAAAGCTTACCGCTACAATCAAAGGCTTAAATGACTAGAAACCCTCGAAAAGTCGGACTCAATCTTAATAATACCCCTGTCACTTTTACTTATAAATCCATTTTCAAGCATTAAGTTGATCATCCCATCAAGGTGCTCAAAAAATTTATCCGGGTTATATACACAGATTGGCTTTTTATGTTGATCTAACTGTGACCAACACGCCGCCTCAAAAAGCTCATCCAAAGTGCCTAGCCCACCAGGAAGTATTAAAAAGGCATCCGCTTTGTCATACATAATCTGCTTTCGATCATGCATCGACTTAGTCTCAATAAACTCAGAAAGAGTTGGGTGATTAACTTCTCTATCTTTCAAGAAACTTGGCATGACACCTAGAACCTTTCTTTCATAATTTAAAAACTTCTCCGCAACTAGTCCCATTAAACCAATATTGGCTCCACCATAGACAAGGTTTAGTTTCGAGTTTTTCTTTAAAAGATAATCAAATAACTCTTCAACTAATAAGCTAATATTCTCATTTTTTGGAGAAGATGAACCACAAAACACACATAAATTAAAACTCATCAAAGTTTTCCTTTTTTAAATAAAAGCTTAGATCAACCGTTTTTTTATTATTTAGATCAAGACGAACGGAATGCCGCTGTTCTAATGAAAAGTTCATCTTTGGTAAAATGAACTCATTTTTCAATGAGATACCTCGATATAAAATTTTACCATCAACTGAGAAGGTACTATCCCTAAGTGAAACCTCTTCTAATAAAAATTCAATACTTATCTTTTCATTTAATTTCTCTGTGATGCTCTCTCCAGGTAAGATCTTTGCTGAAAAATGATGTTCAGACGTTAAAATAAGACCTTGATCAATCTTGTTTCTAATTGTGGACTCCACATTTATTCGCAAGACTCTGTCTAAACTCATTGCACTATTAGAGAGCAAAAAAAAGATTAATGGGAGAATTTTTCTTACCATTAAAAAACAATACTCAAATCTTTTAATATAGACAAATGAACATGATAAACAAAAGAAAGCTTATATTTAGTACGACCATCATTTTCCTATTTATGTGGTTTCCCTTACACCTACTACCAAAAAACCAAAGTATTAGTTTTTACCCTCACACTGATAAACTTATCCATTTTGTTTTATTTTTTTTCTGGAGCTTTTTTAATATTGATTTACTCAGAAATTTAAAACTACTTTTATCAATAGGTCTTATTGTTGCGGTTGCGAGTGAAATTGGGCAAATCTTTATTCCATTTAGAAGTTTTGATATTTTTGATTTAGTCTTTGATATTTTAGGATTAATGCCTTTTTTAATTTATATGAGTCTAAGAAAGCTCTCCCTTAAAAACTAATTCACTAGGTCCTTCAAGGAAAATATCCTCTCCCACTTTTGACACAATGAGCTGACCTCCTTCCGTTTGAATACTTACTTTATGTACGCCTGCTTTCTTCATATAAATAAAAGCAGTTGCAGTAACGCCAGTTCCACAGCTTAGTGTTTCACTTTCCACTCCACGCTCAAAAGTCCTAACTCTTAGATTCCCGGATGAAAGCTCAGTATAAAAATTTACGTTTGTGCCCTCACTGAAAATAAAATCAGCTCTTATCTCTTTGGCCAGATCAAGAGGAAAGTTAGAGATGTCCCGGTATTCTTTAACCACGTGTGGTACCCCAACGGTGACAAAATCGGCATCATAAGAGCTTGCCGCCGTCAGACAAGAAGTATCTATTTCTGTCATTTTTATTTTTATATTTAAGTAATTTGGCACAAGTACATCATATTTAGCGTTCTTCGTATGAACTTGGATCGGGTGATTATTTGAAAGCTTCAATTCCTCATGACAGTATCTCGCCACAGCGCGAAGCCCGTTTCCGCACATCTCAACCTCGTTTCCGTCACTGTTGTAGTAAGTCATTTTGACAGCGTTTTCTCCTGTTTTTTTCACTAGAATAAGTCCATCGGCCCCAACAGAGACTCTTCTTTTGCATATTTTTTTTATCCAATCAGCAGAAGGAAGCTCTGTTACGAACTCTTCATTGTGATTTAAAATAATAAAATCATTTCCTGTGGACGAGTACTTATGAAATTTCATGGCTTCCCCTATAAATTCATAGACATTCTAAACATTTTAAGGCAAAAATTGAACCCAGTGGAAATATGGGATCATAGCTCAGTTGGTTAGAGCTCCCGGCTCATAACCGGGCGGTCGCCGGTTCAAATCCAGCTGGTCCCACCACTTTTTCTTTTCAATAAATCCTTATATATTAACTTTTTAGGCTACCGGTTTTCTACCCTCTCGCCTTGGCGCTAACGCTTTTTCTGACAATTAAAAGCTCCCGCATCGTAAAAAGCCACGCGAGCATCATGAAAACAGTGTTCTCTCCATCGCCAAATGTATACTGAGTCAGACCTGATATCCCCACCGCCGCACAAAAACCTTGAAGAAGATAACGCTGAGATGAGTTAATATGGGTCACCTCAAAAAACCAATAAAGACTAAATAAAACGAAAGCTGCCGCTCCAAAAAGTCCAAGACTCGCTAGATGCTCCAAAAAATTATTATGAGCATGCCCAGCTTTATCACCCCACTCAATACTGTAGCGTTTTTTAATTTCTAAAACATTGAACTCAAATTGCTTATAGCCAAGCCCAAAAATGGGTTTTTCTGTGAAGGATTTATAGGCCGCCTCAAAAAAAGCGATCCGCTGAGTATTTGAGTGCGCTCTTTTTTCCCCGACAAATTCTTTATCTAATTTTGATATTTTTAAGGAAGATAAAAATAAAACACTAATTAAAAAGAATAATCCTATCCATTTTTTTAGACTTAACTTAAATAAAAATAAAAACGGTATGGAAAAAACAAAACTAAGCCAGGCTCCCCTTGTGGAGCTTAAATACAGACAAATCGAATTTGCTATTAAAACGCTAAGGCAAACCCAAGGATTAAGGAAGACCTTCTTGGATAAATCTTTTAAAAAAAGTAAATACCCTAAAATTAAAATATTCATAAAACTAAGGTTATGAGCATAGGTTAAAACCATTCCATTTAAACCACTTAACCTATCTGGGGTAGAAGATCCTGAGGGTTTTAAAAAATTATAACCAAATTCATAACCCCAAAAACCTGATATATTGGCAAGCATCACAACCGAAAAGCTAAAATAAATAAAATACTTCCACTGCCTTTGTGAAATCTTCAAGTGCGTTAATACTGGCAAGATTAAAAGTGGTATTAAAAAATACTTAAATTTAAAAAGCCATTTTAATGGTCGATCAATCGATGAATAATTTAGCGCAATACTAATTACAATTGCTAAAACAAAGCCCCAAAGAAATACAGATGATTTAGTTAAAAAAAACTTCTTTAAAGAAAAAGATGAATCTACTTTTTTTAGAAAAAATACAATAGAAGTCATCAGAAGAAATAAATGATGAAGGCCAATTGCTGTAGTGGAGGCAAAAATCCCCAAAGCCCCAAGATATAAGCTTATAAGAAATAAATTAGAAATAAGTGGCACGCTACTCTCCAAGCAAATGAGTAAAAAACTCCGAGTAAGACTTTTTTACGTGAGAAGAATTATTAATAGTCCCCACACTTTTTCCTGCCCTTAAAATCATCGAAGCTAAAATAATCATCCGATGATCAGCTGGCAGGTCAAAATCAACTGATTCGTTATTTTCGAGTTTTCCTTCCACAATTAACTCATCTAGATCTTCATTATACAAGCAATTGCCACCAATTCTTTTGATAATTTTTAAGATTTCCTCAATCCGATCAGACTCTTTATGCCTTAGAATTGAGATATTCTTTAACCGACTTCTTCCGTCGATATTTAACCCAAGAAAAACAAGACTGGGAACAAGATCAGGACAGCCTGAGCAGTCGTGAACAAAAGGCCTAAGTAAAGAGGCATTAACTACTAGGCCGTCTTTTGAAATAGAAACATCTCCACCGATCGAATTTATCAATTCAATGATACAAGAATCAGCTTGCAAGGAATCAATCACCTTACAGTTTTTTATAAGTATTTCATTTTTAATTGAGCCAAATACAATCGGATAAGAGGCACTACTAAAATCAATCGGTATCTGAATTTCCGTGCCCCCGTCTTTTACTAAATCAATAAGGTAATCGGTAATTTCAACATATTTAACTGATGTCTTTAAGTTTTTTGGTGTCACTTTTAATTCATGAACCAACTCAAGACATTTAAATCCAGTATAAAACTGAGTTGTATCTTTGCAATCAACATCTAGGTTTTTTATCTTTGTCACAGGACCTTTTAATTGAATCCAAAAGTCATCTGTTTCACTTGGTTTTTTAAAGTCTACACCTAAAACTTCTAAAACATTAAAAGCCTCTTGATTAGGTCTATCTTTAAATTTTTCAGAACTAATCAATTCATAAGTATTTTTCCCAAGACTTAAAATTCCCAAGAGAATTCTATTGGTCGTTCCTCCATCACCAGTTTTAATTTTAATTATCTTAGAAGAAATCTTTTCACATTCAGGAAAACTATTTTTTATATTTATCGCATTGTCATTTTTTTCAATTATTAAACCTATTTGACGTAACGACTGAATCATCGCTTCAACGTCTGATGAGGTGGCAATATTTTTAATTACAAACAAGCCTTTTGTTACGCAGGCAATCGCCAAGGCCCTATTAGCGTATGATTTAGAAAACGGCAGCTCTATTACTGATTTAAATTTCCCTGGACTAATACTCAATTTGGATTGTTCTGAATTCATCTTTTTTATTCTCTAACTTTGTTTCGAGGACTGTTAGCTTTTCAGGATAGATTTCAGCGCCCGCAGCTTTAGTACATAATATTAAATTTACACTTTCAACAGAGGTTCTTTTTTTATCCTTACTTATAAAATTCATTATATCGGATATAGGAAAAGTCTTATTTTTCCAAGGGGGGGACTCAAATCCAGACCCAACTTTTTTTGAAAGAGTAATGAGTCGTTTTTTATCTTCTTCTTCTCCGTATAGTGAAAGAATTAAATACATACCCCAGAAAATACTCTCCCCGTGACTTATATTATAAATTTTCTCCACCGCATGCCCTATCGTATGGCCAAAATTAAGAACCTGCCTTAAGCCTTTTTCCTTAAAGTCTCCTTGAGTAATTTCATTTTTATAATTTGCACACTTAAATATAATTTCTTTAAGACTTGCTTTATTTTCTAGTAAAAAATCACCGAGGGGAACATTTATCATCCCATACTTGATCACCTCTCCAAGTCCGCTTTTTAATTCAAACTCAGGCAAAGTTTCAAGAAAGCTCTCATCAATAAAAACTTTTTCTGGCATATGAAAAGATCCAATCAAGTTTTTTCCAAAAGTAGAGTTAAGGGCCGTCTTTCCACCAATTGAAGCATCAACCATTCCAAGAAGCGTTGTGGGGACCGCCCACCATCTGATACCTCTCAAAACAGTTGCCGCAAAAAACCCTGCAACATCAGTTACAGCACCACCACCAATTGCAATAAGTTTTGAGTTTCGATGAACACCTTTTTCTAAAAAAAAGTTCACCATTTTTTCATATTCAGAAAAACTTTTAGCCTCTTCACCGCACATCGAAATATAACAGAGAACCTTTTTACCTGGAACTTTTTGTAAATCCTTTAAAGTGTCTAAGTAGTTTTTTTGAATTTCGCTATCAATAACAAAAAGTAGTTGATCTTCTGAGCAAGAATTCAAATAAGGTTTAATATCTTCAATAGTGGTGTTAATTATTTCGCTACCGCTCATCTGTCTTCTACCTTTTCATATGCTTTTTGCCGAAGGTAGTGATCCGCAATAACGAGCTTTGCCATAGAACATATAACGGGTAAAACTCTTGGAAGGATACACGGATCGTGCCTTCCCTCTTTCGCTTTTTCCCCCACCGTTGATGTCGGTTTAATAAAAATACTAAACCGTATCACTGAACCGTTGGAAATCCCCCCCTCGATACCGCCAAAGTTATCAGACTCTTTGGAGATTTCTTTACCCGACTTTTCTAAAAACTCTGTTCCAGCCCCAAGTGTAACACCAACAACAGCACCAATTGACATAAGAGCTTTCGCCATATCTGACTTTAACTTATCAAACGCTGGTTCTCCTAACCCAGGAGGACACTTCCTTATTTGAAGGCCAACTTCACCTCCGCAGCTATCTCCACCTGCTTTTAAATCAAGTAGGTACTTTTCAACCTCTTCGTTAGAAAAGTGAGGAATACCATAATTATTTGCAGCTTTACTTTGATGCTTTAATGGAACGGTAAGTTTCCCCATCCTAGATATTTTAGCTTCAAATTCAATATTTGGAATAATTAAAGAAGCGAAATAACCACCAATCACTCGAGATAGTGTCTCTCTTCCTGAACTTCTCCCGCCACCTCGATGATCTCTTATTCCGTACTTTTGAATATATGTCTTGTCCGCATGTCCGGGACGATAATCGTCTTTAATTTTGTCATAGTCTTTTGAGCGCTGGTTAGTGTTTCTCACAATTACACAAATGGGAGTGCCTAAGGTTTTCCCTTCAAAAATGCCACTCAAAACTTCCGGCAAATCATCTTCTTTTCTAGCAGTGGTTCCAGGGAGTTGCCCTGGAGCTCTTTTTTTAAGTTCTATGGCCAAATCATCCAAAGAAAAATTAAGCCCTGGTGGGACACCATCTACTACAGCTCCTAAAGCAACTCCGTGAGATTCTCCAAAAGTCGTGATTGTAAGTAGTTTGCCAAAAGAATTTCCCCGCACAATAACTCCATATTTTTGCCATCAACGCTATATTATTATAACTAAAGACAGACATATAGGATACTTGAGAATAGATATGAAAAAAGAAGATTTTGTCCCATTACTAGAAATTCAATCAGTTGAGAGAAAGATTCAAAATATTACAAGCTCAATAGAAAAAGAAAACCACCGATTTGATCAGCTAAATTCCTTAAATCAAAAAAATGAAATCAAAATTAAAGAAACAAAGGAAAGGGTTGAAGTAATTATAAACTCTTTAGAAGATAATGAAAAACAACTAGACCAACTCTCGGAATCGTTAATTATTAAAGAAAAAGAAATGATGAAGGTGAGGACAAATAATGAACTCATTAAAATCGAAGTAGAAATAAAAAAAACGAGAGAGCAAATTAATCTTTTAGAAGAAAGTATGCTTAGTCTTCTAGACGAAGAAGAACAAAAAAAAGGCGACTTAGACCAATTTAATATTTTTAACCAAAATTTTAAAAACTCTTACGAAGAAATACAAAAAGATATCGAAAAAGAAAATTATCAATTATTTAATCAAAAAAAATCCTTAGAAACTCACTTAAATAATTTATATCGAGATTTACCCAAAGAAATATCTGATGTTTATGTTACTTTAAAAAAGAAACATACATCCCCTATTGCTTTTTTAGAAACGAATCGATGCGGCTCATGTAAAACACTTATTGATCATCTCTCAATAAAAAGTATTGAGAGTTTTAGTGCAATTGTTCTATGCCCAACTTGTAAAAAGGCTCTAGTCGCCACGTCAGTGCAATATTAGACCTATTCACCGTAAAGTTTCACTACATTTATTACGATTAGTATAAAATGAGATTTTTATTCAAACTCTTACTTATCATCACCCCAATACTTTGCTTTGGGGAGGACAATGAACTTGTTATACACTGGAAAAAATCAAAATCTTTAACCGAATTATATAAAAAGATAAGAACCATATGTGATGTTCCTGAAAAAATTGAACACCCAAATACCGAATGCAGACAAGAACATCTTAGTGAAATAAATAAACTACTTATCGAAGAGGGAAAAAGTGCAGAGTGGAAAGTAAAAAGATTTTGGAAAACTGTCCCCCCCGAACTAAGAGGACCTTTGTTTAATGAGATTCACTTCACTGCTGAAGACGATGTCCCTCAGTTAAGAATTAACAGATTTTTAACCCCAGGCACTCCCGAACACAAAGAGTTATTAAGTCATATCGAAGAAAATAACATCAAGAAAAAGTATCCTCATTTCAAGGTTGAGCATATTATTGCTGACTATAATCAATATTATTCCAGTTACGCGAGATACTCCATTTTACAATTGGCATGTAATACCGCAAAGGGAGAGCCGACTTGCCCAAATCATCCAGGGCCTGAAGATATTACAAAGCTACCCTACCTTCCTTATGGAGCTAAATCTCCTGGCCAAAAAGAAGGAGAAGTTTCCGAAGTTGATATTGGCTCTGACGAGCAAGGTATTACAGCTCTAGAGTGCAAAAACATAAGGTCTCCTGATCTAAAAACAATGACCGTTCCAGAATACACTGAAATGAAAAAGCTAATTGGTAGGTGCATGAACTGGTGTGCTGCGATAAAAGACAGTCACCCTGAGCTTTGTGATAATGTACAAGATAAAAATTTCAACTTAGAAACCTCAGGAACCCTTAGCGACTCAGACTCAAGGGATGTCATACGTCACTGTGAGTGGGAGTGGTATTCTCAAAATTTTGAGAAGCGTAATTTAAAAACTCAACAGATTTGCCAGAGGATTGAAAATACTCCACTTAGTGCATTTAACGAAGAGTTAATAACAGTTCTCGGTGGCCATGCAAGAACAATTTACGAACAAACTGTTCGGCATGATCCTCGGGCGGCAAAACATAAACAATTCACTCCACAACAAGCAACCTATCACTCATATCCAGATCTAATAAGATTAGAAGGTATTTCGAAATTTCTAGATGCACACTGCCAATTCACCGGACAATCATTGAGCTCCATTCCCCACTCCTGTCAAAGATTCTCCAAGGGGATCCAAAAATTTAAGTGCCAAGAAAACTCTTCTACTCCGTTAACAAAACCACAAAAGAAAAATCTGATAACAATCTCTAAAAAAATAACGGCCTTAGCAACTAAAAAAACAGAACTTATTAAAGAGAGATATTTAATTAGACAGGCAATGAATACTCCTGTGTATGGCGGATGTGGAACACAAGAAAGCTGCCGTGCCTATTACAGCACACGATTTCAAAGGCTTCAAATTTTAAATGAAAAAATTCCACAAATAGAGTCTGTTCTTTTTAAACTATCTTCAAGTAATCCATTAATTTTCAGTAGCCTAAGTGGGGACTCTCCTTTTAATAAACAACAAATTGAAAAACTTGATAGTCTAAAACGTTTTAGTAAATTAGACCCTGAAAATATAAACTCAAATAAATTTGACCAAGCAATGACAAGATCTAAAAGTGAAGCATCTAGAAAAATAAAAAGCTCCTTAAGTAAAATGTGTGACAGTGGGTCTGATGGGTTCTCTATGAAGGAATTGATGAGCATGAGGAACCTCACTCAAGAAGTAAGCTCAAAATGGCCACAATTTAAAATAGTAGAAGGGTGCTTCCAAGAAAGGCTCGACACCATAGATAACTTACTCTTCGTTGGTGGTGCAGGGTTAGCACTTAGTTGTATCGTAGGCAGCATGGGACCTCAAGGACTTCTAATTGGTAGCCTGTGTGGAGGAATTTTCACAGGAATTAGTACAATAGAGTATCAAAATTCATCTATTCGACTTGGTGAAGTAACTGACTGCAGGTCCGCTGGTGATAATGTTTGTACAGATGAATATTATCAACAAACAGTAGAAGAATACAATAGCTCACTTACAAACCTTCAGCTTACCCTTTTACTTTTACCACTTGAGGTCATTGGTGTTTCAAAAGCACTCAAGCAGCTCACTCAAAGCATGTCTAAAATAAAAACAGGAGCAAATGAAGCGAAGTTAATAACAAGATTCATCGACGATGAGGTTAAAGCAATTTCACGTTTGTCAGACGATGCTTTAAAAGAGCAAAGGCTAAAAGAACTTGCCAAAGAAATTGACCAAGATCCATCAGGCTTTTTAAGACGAAAGTTATCCTCAAGTATCGATGATTTAAATGTATCAGGTATAGATGGACTAAGTCTTTCAAAAATCCCCGCAGGAAAAAGAGATAGCTTCGCGAAAGAGTTAAAGAATTTTCTAAAGGGGTGCCAATGAAAAAATACCTATTTAGATTTATTTTTACTCTTATATTACTAGTTTCATCTATCTGCATCAAAGCATCATGCCCTGTAAATATTGATGAAGCACTTAGAGTTGTCGCAAAAAGAGCTGGTTTAACCGATGATGAAATTTCTGTTTTCATCCAAAGCTTTGATGCCGATGCACTCAAAAAATTAAGAGGAACTCTTGTAGACCAAGGATACTTAAAAGTTCGAAAAACTGCTATTAAAAGTCTCCCAACTCCCAATGATGGACTAAGCACAACTCATCGAGCTTTCTTAGCAAAGGAAAGTAAAAGGGCGGCTAGAGCAAGTGACATCTCTGAATATTTAACGAAAAATACTGATTTACTAAATCCATTAAATCCTAGTTACCCATTGGATCGATTACTGGCCTCAAGGTCAGATGTTTTGGCATTAGAAGGGATACATTTTAACTATTCACAACTTGTAGAAGAGTTTGATCGTATACTTTATATTCGCGCTTCTGATGATATGATGAAAATAAGTAAAATTAGTGATACAGAAAAAAGATTAGAAAAGCTAAAAGAGTTTCTTGATGACTTCAATCAAGCTGGACTAGATCGAAGAAGGCTATTTCAAGCAAGAATAGAAAGGCCATTACTTAGAACATCTTTACCTCTTAGATCTTCCGAGCTTGCAGAAACAGCACTTAAGTCCACAGCAAGCAGAACCATAAATGTAAGAAATCGAGAAGAAGCGGAAATGATACTAGAGTCAATACTACGCCGAGACCCTGACTCATTTATGACAACGAACGTGCCCAAAGGATTTGGAAAAAAGGTTTTAGCTGATGACTATTTTATTAAGACCTTTCACTGGGACGACGCATTTGAAGAAATCTCTCAAAAGTTAATTTCAAAGTCTGGTGTAAAAATCCCAAAAGGAAAAAAAGCATATCAACTAGTGGGACACCCTCCAAATAACACTCATGCAATGCATCCTCATCTACAGATTGAACTCAGCAAAGACAGAGTCATCCACATACAATGGCCGAGACCAAAAGAGTATCGAAATAATTTTTTTACTGTTAACAAAGAGAGTGGGACCGTTACTAAAGGGTATCATGAAATAAAGGACTTTGACTGGTAACATATGGATAAAGTTTCAACACTCTTGTTAGATAAAAAATATCTCGTTCAAAAAATTAATTCTTCGAATAAAAAGTATTTAAAGTGGGTTTCTATCCAACCAATTTCAGATAAAAACACATACGGAACATCTATAAATCCTAAATCAGTTGAAACTATCTACTCCATTTTCATTTTTGAAATGCATAAGGATTTCATTGGAAAAGAAGATCAAGATATCACTCTTGATATGGGTATAAACATTGAGAGGAACTATGCTGACTCAATAGATAGAGTCTTAGGATACTTACTTAAAAAAAACATTAATATTGATAAATTTATTCATGTTTTCGATGACCCTGAATACCCTCTTTAATTAGCCTCAAGCATATTATTTTTTTTAATCAAAAAGCTTTTCAACCTTGTTATCACCCGATGGAAAATAATGAAAAAACTCGGCACAAAAACAAGCGTCACAAAAGTCGCGAACATTAATCCATAAGCAAAAGAGACGGCCATGGGCTTTAGGAACGGATCTCCTCCTGGTGCATGAGCGATGGGGAGAAGTCCTGCGACAGTTGTAATCGTCGTTAAAAACACAGGTCTAAGCCTTGAGATGCAGGCTATTTTTACCGCCTCGAGAAGAGGAAGATCTTTTTCTATTTGCTTGATTATAAAATTAACTAAAACAATAGAGTCGTTTACAACAACGCCAACAAGCGCAACCATTCCCATTGTCGCCATAAACCCAAGAGCCAAATCAAAAACATAAAAGCTCCACACAACACCAATCATCCCTAATGGAATCGCAGACATAATAACAAATGGTGCTCCAAAAGAGCCGAACATCACAACTAGTACAAAAAAGATACAGACAAGAGCGATCCCAGCAGCACGAATAAGCCGAGACATGGATTCCTGGGTATTTTTATTTTCCCCACCAAACTCGTAGGACAAATCAGGATACCCCTTCATAATCCTCTTCACTTCAGGATTCATCTTTTCAGCGACAGAAGTTGGAGTTAGCTTTTTCTTATCTAATGTTCCTGAAACAGAAAAAATTCTTTTTCTATCGCTTCTTCTAATAACAAATGCCCCTGGCGCTTCGCCAAAGTCCACGACTTTTCCTAGCGCTATATTTTGTCCTCGATTATTTTTCACGTAAAGTTTCGTAAGCACATCCAGCTTATTTTCATAGGGAATATCAAGCATCAATTTGATCTTAATATCTTCATCAGACTCTCTAATCTCAGAGACTGAATCTTTGGCAAACGCTCGTCTTAATTCAGAAGCAACAGCAATTGTGGAAACGCCTAAACGTTTTGATTCAGCGTCATTAACCTTTGCAATAATTTGTGTTTTCCCTGCTTCAAAATCAATTTCACTAGCAATAACACCATCAATCTCAGATAGTTTTTTTCTCACCTGCTCTGAAACTATTTTTAATTCCTCCAAAGAATTGCCCGAAATATCAATTTCAATCGCCTTCCCTTTTGGCGGCCCTCCTTGAACTTTCGTGATGGTAATTTCGTAAGGCTCAATCAATTTTTTTGTTTTAACTTTTACTTCATCAAGTATTTCATCAGTAGAACGCTCCCTTGCACTTGGAGGAGTCAGATAAATCATCGCCGACCCATAGTGTGAGCCTGTACGACTCCCTTGTTGCCCAATAAGTGTTCCCACCATTGATTTAATCTTTTTAATTTCATTTCGAGGGTAAGACAAAAGATACTTTTCAATTGTTGCTACTTTTTTATCAGTTTCTTTTATCGGTATTCCAACGGGTCCTTTGATTTGAAAATAAGCAATCCTCACATCATCACCGGGGAACAACTCAAAGCGCATAGACTTTGCGGTATATGCAGAGACAAAGAATATTCCAAGAAAGATAAAACAAACGGTCCATGGACGAATTAATACGGAATTTAAAACAGTTCCATATTTGGCCTTAACTTTTTCAAACCAGTGCGGTTTATTAGTTTTTTTCTTTTTTATTTTACAAAAATCTTTTAGGTGGGCAGGTAAAAGAAAAAAGCACTCAAGCCATGAAGCGGCCAAGCAAATTATAACAACCATAGGAACAGGGCGAAGAAATTTGCCCATTATTCCCCCCATAAAAAACAATGCTCCAAAGGCAATAACCGTTGTCAGGATTGTTGCACTAATAGGGCTAATCGTTTCTATCGCAGCTTCTCTTGCCGCTTGGTGTGGGTCCATTCCATCTTCAATTTTTTGATAAAATTGTTCTGCAAGAATAATAGAATCATCAATAAGCATCCCTAAAACCAAAATTAGGGCAAACATCGAAATTAAGTTTATTGAAATCCCAAGGTATTGCATGATGATAAACGAAGTCATGAACGCAATAGGGGCTCCAAGAGATGTGATCACGGATGTCGAAAAATTTAAAAATAAAAGAAGGCATCCAAAAACGAGAAAGATACCAACAATGCCGTTGTTAGATAAAATTCCAAGTCGTCTTTTAACATAAAAAGAGACATCATTTACATACTCAACTTCCAACCCGACTTTTTTTACGTCTTCACGATTTAAAAACTTCTCCGTCGTTTCTCTAACTCTTTTGACACTTTTTAATATATCCCCACGCTCAAGCATCTTAACTGACATAAAAATTGCACGCTTACCGTTAACTCTTTGAATAAACCCTTTTTCATCAGGACCTTTCCTAAAAGTGGCAATATCTTTTAGTCTTACGTTTTGACCCGAGAAGTTAGATCTAATCACTAAGTCTTTTATCTCTTCCATCGTTTTAAATTCAGCGACAGTTCTAATGCTTAAGTCTGAGTTACCAACGGTAATATTTCCCGCAGAAAGGTTTAGATTTCTGGCAAGAAGAGTGTTTTTTACTTCATCCAAGGTAAGCTCTTTCCTAATTAACTTTTCTGGATTTATACGAATTTCTATCTGATCAGGAAGGTAACCTCCAAGATTGGCTGAGGCGATAAACGGAATTTCTTCTAGTTCGTCTCTTAATATTTTCGAGTATCTTCTAAGCTCATTATAAGTCCCACCGTTTAGCGCAACTTGAATAATTCCTCTTCTTTTATTAGTTAAATTGATTACTTTTGGTTTATCAACATCTGCAGGAAAATCGACGACCGCATCAACAGCATTTTTTATATCATCTAGAACAATTTTGATGTCTTCATCAGGCTCCACTTCCAGATAAATAATAGAAGTCGCTTCTGCTGAAAGAGCGTTTAGATTTTTTATTCCTGCAACACCTTTCAATTCTCTTTCAAGCGGAATCGTCACAAGTTTTTCAACATCTTCAGAAGAGCTCCCAGGGTATACTGTTCTCACTAAAACAACATCGAACTCAACAGTCGGAAATGTTTCTTTTTGAAGAGTATAAGCAGAAATAATCCCAACAAGAACAATCAAGACAGTTATTAAATTAACAACCAGAGAATTTTTTAAAAAGTAATTTATTAAGCGAATCATTTTTCACCTCTAATAGACTCAATTAAGTCACCTGATAATAAAAGAAGATCTATTTTTTGAGTATGCCCTGTGGCCAAGTAAGCAATATGCTTTTTTTGATTTTCTATTAGCAATTGCTCCGCATTAATTACTTGATCTAAACTCACTTTACCTAAGCGATAGAGCTTATTGTATTCATTGAGAGTTTTCTTTGAAAGTAAAATACTTTGACTTGATGATTGGATATTTTTTTTATTAATTTCAAGTTGACTCTTAATTTCATAATACTCTTGCTCAATATTCCTTTTTAGCTGATTTAATTGATAAGAGAGATTCTGGTGATTAAGTTTTGCTTTTTGAAGTTCTTTTTTTGCTTTCATGTTACCAAAGGGCATTTTCGCAGTGACAGCAACGGTTAAAAAATTCCTATCTCCAGTGATATTACCCTTTCCAAATACTTCTGAGCTTTCACCGTCAAAATCATTTGTTTGATATCTAAAAATAAAATTAACCTCAGCCTTTTTATTATTTCTAGCAAGATCCTTTGAGGCCTCCGAAGCTTTTAATTGAGAGCTAATAAATTTAATCTGAGGATTCTCCAAGATATTTAAAGATACTTGGTCACCAAGAAAAGACATTCCCTGGCCGAACTTTAAAATTTGTTCATCGTCACCAATTGTTTGATGAAGGAGTTTTCCTAAAATAATTTTTGATTTCGAAAAATTTTGTTTCGATACCTCTAGTTGTTCTTTTTGATTTAAAAGCTGAATCTGGCCTTGAAGTCCATCTACATTTAAACTAAGTCCATCTTTCACTCGCCGATCGATTAAAGCTTTTCTTTTTTTTGCCCTATTAAACGCCTCTTTTTGTAAGGAGAGAAAATCTCTTGTTTGCATTAGATTAATATATGCTTTACTAAACCCTCCAACTCCACTTTGTGAGTCAAGATCATACTTATTTTTCGCGCTTTTAATCATCGAATCATTTTGCCGAAGGCCAATTTTAAAAGATCTTCCCAGGAAATTTTTAGTTAAAGATTGAGAGATCGTAAATGCTTGTTTAAATTCTGAGACCTCAGGATCTCCTCCGAAAATTTGCACTCTGGTTGGGTCTTGAATTGTATTAGAAAAAGTATTTTCAAATGATAGTGTCGTTCCAGATCTAAAAAATTTGGAAAGTGTTAGTTTAGCTTCGGTCGTTTTTCCCGCAGCAAAGTTAACCACTGTTGGTGAGTCGAGGTTGTTATCTAAATAATTCACTGAAAAATCAACGTTTGTGTCAGTATTTGCCTCGAAAATAGACCTATCAGCGAGTGAGGACTCTACTCCAGATCGACTGGTCCTAATATTATAATTTTGCTCAAGATATTTATTAACCAGATCTTTAAAAGTATCATCAGCGTTTGTGACCGGCCCAAGAATGACAAAAGCAAATAGTGCTAAATACTTATAATTATTCATTTTAATTCGCCTGTAAGTAGTTGAAAAATAGTGTAAAAAACTTAACATTTTCTACTCCAGATTGACTAACAGATAAAACTTAGGCACTAACATCCTTAGAGAAGAGGCTGGATATCGCTGGCACTAGAGGTCAGAGGAAAGTCCGGACACCATATGGCAGCATAGCGGGTAATGCCCGTCCACCGTGAGGTGAGGACAAGTGCAACAGAAAGAATGTACAGAGACTTCGGTCTGCTGTAGTGAAACCAGGTAAACTCTATGCGGTGCAAGCTCAAATAGGTCTATGATGTGATTTTCACAAGAGGGCGGTCAGCCCGAGTAGACGGGTAGAGTGCTTGAGGTTTTGAGCAATCAATTCCCTAGATGAATGATATCCCAAGACAGGATCCGGCTTACGCTTCTTCTCTTTTTTTATTTTTAGGAAAATCTATTGGGCCCCACAAATTTTTTCAAATAAATTGCGCAAGGAACAATAGGCCTAAATAATTTAAAACTTTAAAAAATATTGAGTTCATTTAAAATTTTAATAGAAGCAGTACTTAATTTCTTTTTCGCCAATGACAAATCTAGAAGTTCAAAATCACCTATGCTTTTAAGGTCTTTGCTATTAACTTTTTTATAATAATTAAAAACCTTATATTTTGTAATACCTGTTTTAAGCAGGTCCTTTGGAACATCCACTACTTCGACATATGGATATTGCTTTATACTTTCATCTTTTTTATCAACAACAAAAGTAGGAATTTCATATTGCCCAGCAAGCCAAGTTCCTTTTGGTTTTTTATAGCAAAATATTTTTCCATCTTCTTCACATACAATTCTTAGGAGTTTTAACTCTTCTTTTACGATTTTCTTTTTTTCACTTACATATGGCGTAGAAGTAGGATCATCCCAGGACCTGGCAGAACAGCCGCTTCGCAATTGGCATAACTCACAATAGACTGAACGTGACTGACAAACCTCACGACCTAAGTCCATAAATGCTTCATTTAATCCACGCCAATTTTTTATTTCTGTCTTTATTATTTCCTTATCGATAAATTTTTGCTGAATTATTTTTTTTAACTTATCACCCTTCTCAGACTTTATTCCATAATATCGACACAAAACTCTTTCAAGGTTTGCATCGACAGCTAATGCTCTCTTGTTTTGCCCAATAGCAAAGATTGCGGAGGCCGTATAAGGTCCTATGCCTGGAATTAATTTTAATTCATCAATTGATTCTGGAAAGTTTCCAGAAAAATTTTCAACTAAGTACATCGCCGCTTTTTTTAGATTTTTTGCACGGGAGTAATAGCCAAGTCCCTTCCAAGCAATAAGTAAATCTTCTTCTTTAGCTTCCGAAAGAGCCGTCACGTCAGGAAATTTCTCACAAAAACTATCAAGGCGTGACTTCACAGTATAAACAGTTGTTTGCTGAAGCATCACTTCTGATATCCATGTTCTATATAAGCTTCGATCAACTCTCCATGGAAGATGATTAAATTTTCCCTCAGACCAAGAAATTAACTTATTAAAACTCATCTCGAGTACTTCAAAGAGATATCCACTGGAGTTGCTCCATAAGTAATTTTACCAACACTGATAGCGTCAACCCCATCAATTAAATAGTTCGATAGAGATTCTAGAGTAATTCCTCCTGAAACTTCAAAAGTTTCACCCTCAAGCTTTGACTCGATTGCTTCTGACACAAGCTTGGGAGAGAAATTATCAAGCATAAAATGCTTTATTCCAAACTCTCTTCCTTCATTAAGTTCATCTAGATTATGAACCTCAAGTTCAATTGGCCTGTAAAACGAACCAGAGTTTTTGAAGAATTCGACAGCACCTTTTACACCACCAAAAAAAGCTTTGTGATTATCTTTAATCATCCAAAGATCTGTTTGAGAAAATCGATGATTAACTCCGCCACCAATTCGGACCGCATATTTTTCTAATGTCCTTAGGCCTGGTGTCGTTTTTCTAGTGTCTAAAATTTTTATATTTTTTTCTTTTGCAAGCGTTGTGTATTTTTTTGTTTCCGTACTAACAGCGCTTGAGTGCTGCAATAAATTAAGCGCAATTCTTTCAGCTGTTAAAGCGACATTAAATGGAAGTCTGAAGTGAATTTCTTCCATATCCACTTTGTTGAAAGTTTTCCCCTCAAAACTTTTAAATAATTCGCTCCAATTATTTTCCTCAAAATAACCAAGGTAATTAAAAGCACTAAAAAAATAACTCAAGCCAGAAAGAGTGCAATTATCTTTTATAATTAAACGGCAATCAACAAGGTCGCCAGGCAACTGCTGAAGATAAAAAAGATTCTCATCAATTCTATCCTCGTTAAAGTAAGGCTTAAAAAAGCTAGGCTCAATTTTCACAAGGTTCATTACATATCCATTTTTTAAAAACAATTCTTTTTAAGTCCCAAATTTCAATATGTTAAGTCGAATATTTCTAGGCGACCAATTGCATACAGGGTGTAATGTCCAAGTACTTGATTTTTGTTTATTTTATCAGCTTTTTTTTGTTCGCGGCTCAAAGAAATGCCGCCCCAAGATTTAATTATAAGACTAACTCATGCCCGTGGCTTAGTCCGTTTAAAAATGCCTCAAACTCAAAAGAGCAAAAATTAAAGAAAGCCTTTTTGTGTGGAGACAAAAAAGGCATCAAAAGAAATACCTTAAAAGCATATAAGAAACTCAATCTTTATCATCTATTTACCCCATCGGGGATACACTACTCTTGTTTATTAATATTACTGGCACCCATTTTATTATTACTAAAAAAAGTAAATAAAAAATTTGAAACAACGATAAAAATACTTCTTTACCTCTCCCCTTGGTGCCTTCCAGGGTTTTATTCACTAAAAAGAATTGGCTCAATGAAAGCAATTAAGATGGTTCCGTTTTTTAAAAAAATCCCTTTTGTATTTATATTCTTTTTTTATTTTTTTATCGATTATTTTTTAGGAACAAGGTCCTATTCACCCATGAGTTATAACTTTAGCTTTTTATTTATTGGAGTAATCTTATTGGCCCATAAAGAATCTTATTTAAAACTTTCCCTGTATTTATTTATTGGGCAAATGCTTTACGCCTGTGTCTTCAAACAAACTGTTAACCCATTAAGCTTTATTTTCAGCTTTTCACTAACAGCACTATTTTCGCCGATTTTCATTCTTATTATGACGGAAAACTTTCTGCCTAAACTAAGCTACTTAGAAACAATGACTAACTTTTTCACCAGAAACTTTAATGAGTTAGTTCAACTCTCCTTTAAACTTATAAGTCCAGTCGGTGATTTAATTCCAAGTATATTTTTAATTTTATCGTGCTACCTTTTTATTCAAAACAAAAAGTTTTCGGCCATATTTTTTTTACTTATCCACAGTCCCAATACATTAAATCTTTCACAATCTCGTTTCAGGCAGTCTTTTTATACCTATCAAACCACTTACTTTATAAATAAATCTCAGGTAAAAAAAACTTATTATTCCAGGGGATCAAATGTGGTTGAATTTAAAAACAATCGAATTTGTCGATTCAAAACTTATTTATATGGCGACAAAAAAAAATGCTCCTTCAAAAAAGGAGCATTTAAAAAATATAAATGAAAATTTTTTATTAGTACTCAAGAAGCTTTTTTAGCTCAGTGTAAACATCATCTACCTGAGGAAGAATATCATCTTCAAGGTCTGGACAGTAAGCACAATGAGAGTCTTTTGCTGTCACTCGAAGAATTGGAGCATCAAGAGATTCAAAGCACTCTTCATTTACCCTTGCAGCGATCTCTCCTGCAAAGCCAGAGGTTTTAGTTTCTTCATGCGCAATAAGAATTCTATTCGTTTTTGAAAGAGACTTTTTAACTGATTCCATATCAAATGGAACAAGCGTTCGAGCATCGATTACTTCAACAGAGTATCCTTCACTTTCAAGCTTCTTAGCGGCATCAATAGATTTTTGAACAAGTGCTCCCCAGCAAATAACCGTTGCATCACTACCTTCTCTTGCAATACGTGCTTTACCAAAAGGAATCATATGATCATTACTAGTTTCACCAGTTCTGTTATAGCCTTGATAGTAAAGATGCTTATGCTCAAGAAACATAACAGGGTCATCACTTCTAATCGCAGTTCTTAAAAGTCCAGCCGCATCATAAGCGTTACTTGGGAAAGCAACACAAATTCCAGGAACGTGTGTAAAAAAGGATTCACCACACTGAGAGTGGTAAATGGATCCACCTCTTAGATAACCCCCAATCGGCACTCTAATTACCATTGGACATTTGAAGTCCCCACCACTTCTATAACGAGTTGTGGCCATTTCATTTTTCAACTGCATGTAAGCAGTCCATATGTAATCAAAGAATTGAATCTCAACAACAGGCTTAAGACCTCTTACGGCCATACCAACTGCACGGCCCACAATATTTGCTTCTGCAAGGGGTGAATTAAAAACTTGATTATCAACACCACTGGCTTGAACGCCTGATGAAATTTTAAAAACTCCACCTTTTCCTTTTAAGCCTTTGTCATATTTTTCCACTTCAGAAAAATCTGCAACGTCTTCACCAAAAACTCTAATCAATGGATTTTTCGAAACCTCAGATCGAAGAACTTTATTAATTGCTTGGGCCATTGGTACATCTTCTTTTCCAGTAACATCAGATGGGTTATCAAATTGATCACCCGAAATATCGACATCTTCAGAAAATAAATGCTTCATGCTCGTATCTTTTGTCGGCCATGGAGTTGAAATTGCCTTAGCAATAGCCCCTTTAACCGATGCCTTAATTGAATCTTTAATTTTTTGAACCTCTGATTCAGATAGTAGGCCAAGATTTGTTAATGTTTTTGGATAAGAATTAACAACGTCTTTTTCTTTTTCCACCTCAAGTTCTTCTTGCGTTCGATACATTGTTTGATCGTCTGACATTGAGTGAGAGTATGGCCTTGTTACATGAGCATGAAGTAAAACAGGTCCTTTTTTAGACCTGATATGAGCCTCTGCTTCTCTTGCCGCTGCATAAGATTCAATAGGGCAGTTTCCGTCTACTTCAATTACTTTTAGTCCTGGAAAGTTTTTAAGCGTTTTTGAAATAGATCCTTCTGGCATTTGAACTGAAACAGGAACAGAAATTGCGTAACCATTGTCTTCAACTAAATAAAGAACCGGAAGCTTATTAACACATGAGGTAGTTAGTGATTCCCAAAACTCCCCTTGAGATGTTGTTCCGTCACCAGTTGAGCAATAAACAATTTCATCATCTTTAAAGTCGATGTCATGCTTTTTTCCCATATTTCTAATTTGATTTAAGTACTCACCTGCCTCTGCTGTTCCAGCAGATTGTAAAAACTGAGTCCCCGTACAACTAGACTTTGAAACGATATTTAATTTTTTATTTCCCCAGTGGGCTGGCATTTGGCGTCCATGACTCGACGTATCTCCAACATTTCCATTGGCCTGGCAAAGCATTTCGTATGGGGTTACGCCTAATCCAAGACATAAAGCACGATCTCGATAGTAACCATAGAACCAATCATAACTAGGTCTTAAAACTTTGGAGACTGCTGTTTGAATTCCCTCATGGCCTGCGCCTGAAATTTGAAAAAAAGCTTTTGATTGCTTTTTCATAGAAATCTCAGCATCGTCGACAGTTCTAGCGGTAAAAATATTTTCGAAAAACCAAACAAGTTCTTTTTTAGTTAGACCAAACTTCTTAATGATCTCAAGCTTGTTTTCATATTTTGAGTCAAAATCAGTAGCGTTTGAATCCATATTATTTGAACTGTCTTTTGAGGTTTCTGACATGCTTTTCCCTTTTAAAATTATGAGAAAAGACTACTAGCATTAAGGCTCTTTGTCCATTTGGGAAGCAGCGCGCAATACCTTGTGAATTAAGTAACAAAAATATCAAAAACCAGAGGAAACAGTTAAAGCATAACGTCTATCTTCATCTCCTCTAAAACCAGAGGCTGACCTATCAACCGCATAAGTGGTTAAATCAAACTCAAACCTCTTGGCCCTAAGCCCTATTCCACCTGACCCAAAACCATCTCCATATCCAAGTCGCCAATAAAGCATTCGAAACCATTCAATCTCAAGGCCAGCAGCAATTTTCCTTGAAGACTCAACATCCTCAAACTCGCCACCCAAGTCCTTATAGTTTACTTCAAGATGCAAGACTGTTGATCTGCCAAGTTTTGGGGAAATTGAAAACCCAGCGACAATATTTCTTTTTATTGGATTGAGTGTCTTTCCAGATTTAACCCCACGAAATGGTTCATCCAATGCATTATGTGCCGTGACTGCAAAAGTTGGAAGCCAAGCAATAGGAATAGTTAATTTCGCTCCCGCAATAACATAGTTAAGCCAACCTGAATTATAGTCATCTGATTCTAAGTCTATTTCAGTATTTTTATCGACTTGATTAACAAGCTCTTTTCTATTTAGATAAACACCCGTAAAACCAAGCTTAAAAACACCGCCAAATATTGAATAGTTGAAGGCCACATAAGGTCCTTGATCTGTTCGATCTGCAAACTCGAATTTATCTGTTGCCCCTTCACCAAGGTAGGCTCTTGTTTGTTTATTAAAAAAGTATCCAACACTAAAAAAACGCATCGTGAAGTTTGGGGCAAAAGAGACTCTTTCATGTGAAAACTTTCCTGGGTTATCCACAAGAAGCTTCCTCACGCCATCTAAAGAAAAAGCATCAACAACATTGGTAACAACATCAGTAAGCTTTCCACCAAAGCCTAGGCTACTCCAACCAGAGTTTACTTCGACATGAAAATTAGTTAAGTGGAAATGAGTTCTTCTCACCGTGCCTAACCCTGCTGGATTATAAAAAACCGCCATTGAATCATCTACTTTTGCAACAAAAGCATCACCCATTGCCAAGGCCCTGCCTGACGGCGCAAGCTCCGGCGAAATTGCATCGGGAAGTCCTATGGCCGCATTTGTTTGACCTGATATAATTGAACTAAATAGTAAGATAAAAAAAAGTCTCATCGAATCTATTATAAAACGAGGAGACTTTTAGAAATACAGGGAAAATTTTTAGTTTATTAGCTGATATGGCGATTTTTTCGACCAGGAAAACGATGACCTAGGTTTCCTAAGTACCGACCTTTAATGCTTTTTATCGAGCTAATTCTTTCTTCGGCAAGAATATCGGTTGCCTTATAAATTGGTAATTCTCTTTCATCAGAAATTTTAAAAACTTTTAGAGTTTGATCATAAATCGTATTAACCATACGAGTAGCTTTGGACTCATTCCAACCTTCAAATTCAATAGAGACGTTCATTAATCCTCCAGCGTTAATTAAATAATCTGGAGCATAAAGAATACCTTTTTCACGAAGAATATCACCGTGACGAGTCTCTTTTAATTGGTTATTTGCGGCGCCGGCAACAATTTTATATTTTAATCGATCGATCGTATTATCATTCACCGTCGCGCCTAAAGCACATGGAGCATAAATATCACCGTCGATGTCATAAATTTCTTCAAGCCCAACAACTTCGGCACTTGGTGCACCTTGCTTAAATAGTTCAAGGTTTGTTTGGCTTAAATCACAAACATATATCTTCGCACCCGCATCATGAAGAAGTTTACCAAGATGTCTTCCAACAGAGCCCGCCCCTTGAAGAGCGACTACTTTTCCGCGAAGATCACGCTCACCAAAAACGCGAACTGCACTTGCTTCGATACCTCTAAATACGCCTAACGCTGTCCACGGAGATGGATTTCCGGAACCACCATGAGCGATATCTACTCCAGTAACTGAGTTTGTCTCTGTATAAATATGATCAATATCAGACACACCAATATTTACATCTTCGGCCGTAATATATCGACCATTTAGACTTTCAATAAATCGTCCATAAGATCTAAATAAACCTTCGGATTTATCTTTTTTTGGATCGCCAATAATAACTGCCTTTCCACCACCAAGATTCAAGCCGGATACAGCAGCTTTGTAAGTCATCCCTTTTGATAGACGAAGAACATCCTCAAGCGCATCTTCCTCTGAGGCGTATGGCCACATTCTTGTACCACCGAGTGCGGGACCTAAGATTGTATTATGGATAGCGACGATTACTTTTAAATTACAAGTTGGATCAGAGAAATAAACTACCTCTTCGTGTCCTTGAGAGTAGAGTCGTTCAAATAGTGACATAGTCATCTCCTTGGATGGGCAAATTTAGCATGCCTAGGCGCTGTAAAAATCTGGTTGAGAGTAAAAAAGTCGGCGCCCCATGTCAAGGAAGCGCAGCAGTAGAACCTCTTGAGCTGCCAGCAGACTTACAGTGAATTCCTTGGAGAAAACTTTTTACGTCTGCGAAACAAAAGGTGCATGGAACCTTTTAGAAGAACCTTTTAGAAATTGTAACCCAGAGTAAAAACAATATTGCTGTAGTCAACCTCAACCGTTGAAACAGATGTCTCAAGCTCATGATTCAGCAATCTATAAACTCCTCGAAGTTCGAAACTATCAAAATAAAAACCAAGACCAAATTGAGCACCGATAGACATACTCATTTCCTGGCCGGATAAATTTTTATGTTCATAATTTTGCATCGATAGTACGCCCCCTGCAAAAATACTTAACTCGAACTCTTTTGACATCGGCAGATAATAATAGGCATTGATATACCCATGTATTGGTAAAAGAATATCGACAAACTCCACTCCATTACTCTCCAAACTCTGTGGCATATAACCCTCTCCGCCAAAACCTAGTCCAAACTGAGCACCTTGAGAGAAAGAAAACTCTTGTACAAACTCAACACCCGCCCCCAAACCGAGAGTTACGTCAGAACTTACACCTGAAATGGTCATTTCTGCGGGAAGCTGAGTCGCTCCGTAAAGGTGAATTCGATAATCTCCTAATCTAAAACCTTCATCTACTTCTTTTCGTGCCTCTTTTTCGAACTCATTATTTTTTTCAACAACAACAGCATTTACACTAAGAAACTGAACCTCTTGCCCTTTTTCGAGGTCTCCTCCGGCAGTAAAAATTCCGATCAACCTAGTCTTTTGTGGCGAAATCTTTTTGACAAGAAAGCTCACTCCATTAATTGATGTTTTTAAAGTAGCGCCAGGAGAAGCATCCATTGGAGTATCGAGAAAAATTAAAGCTTTCTGATTATTAATTTTTTTAATTGTTCCTACAATATTTTCCGTTTGTGCGTTAAAGCTTAAAACAAATAATAAAATCAAAACTAGACAGCGCATTTACTCTTCCTTAAAAAAATAAGTGTATTAAAAAGAATCACTAAAAGAATAATTCCAATATAAGTATAACCAATTTTATAGAAATCAATAAACGTTTTATTAACGTCCATAGAAACAATCAATCCACCCAAGAATGCAAAAATCGCGGAACCAAAACTTCTCATTGAATTTAAAATCCCATTAAAAGTAGTTCGATCACCCAATTCAGGAATCATCGTCGAAATGGTCATTGAAGGAACCATCATCCCACTCATCGCCGCCATCATTAAACTACCAAGAATAATAAAAGTGATGACTGAAGTAATACCAGCTTGGCAAAAAATAATTACGGGAAAAATGCTTAACACCGATACCACGTACAAGACTTTTTTGGCTCCAACCTTGTCACAAAGAACACCTATAACTCTAGATGTAAATACTGTAAGAATTCCTCCGCATAAGTACATTAGCTTTAAGTCCGTCACATCAACCTGCATGTTATTTACAGCAAAGGGACTTAGAAGAGGAACAACGATAAAAATGGCACCAGAAACAAAAAATATGAGGAAGTAACCTTTCAAGTAATCGGAAAAATTCAGACATCTCCGAAAGTTTTTTAAAAGAACATTCTTAGCTATTTTTTGTTTTTGTTTTTCCTCTTTAGGAAGGATAAATATGCTCGCGACTAGTATAATTAAAAAATAAATTGAAATGGCCAAAAAGGTAAACCGATGGCCGAACTGGTCGCTTAAAAATAATCCAAACGGAATACCAAGAACACTCGCAAGAGAAAAACCTGACATAATCCAGCCTAGCGCCTTACCTCTTTTCGATTCTGGGATTATATCTGAAGCGATAGCAAAAATCAGAGGGTTCAAAACACCTGAAAACACTCCTGCGAGAAACCTAACTAAAAAGAGCTGATTAAAACTTTCTGCAAAACCGGTCAGAAAAGAGCATACCCCTAGAAAAAAAAGAGCACTCAAGAGCATTTTCTTTTTATCAAAAAAAGTACTTATCAAACTAAAAAATATACTCGTAAAACCCGCTGCAAATGTATACACGCTAACAAGCATCGAAAACTCTGTGGCAGATAAAGAGAATCTCTCCATCAACGTTGGGCCTAACGGCATAAAAACGACAAAGTCCACCTGGAATGCGAAGTTAATAGCAGTGAGAATAAAAATAACGAGGGATATATTCATTAAAGATATTGTAAGTCAGTAAATGAATTACATCCAGGTGCTTTTTATTTCACGCTTGAGATGTAAAGATTAATTTTAGTTACCTAATATCCTTCGCAGTCATGAGCTTACGGTCCTAAGTGTCTTTAGCCTCAAGGTTTGACACCTAGGAAACAAACTGAGGCTCACTTTAAAAAGTACGCTTCCAAAAAAACATAATACCATAAGATGTTCAGGCTCTAAACTCAGCATGAACAATTAGATCTATAAGTTTATGAGCATCCGATAAAAGTCGCTGTTGCTCCCTCACTTGAGCACTCCATCAAAGGTGGTATTGGAGTACCACTGGCGTCAGTCCTAGATGTAGCTGAGCTGCACTCAGGAATACACTGGGGCTCTGAAACTAAATCACCAGTTTGACCGCATGAGGAGATGTCGTAACTTGAAACAGTTGTAGCGTCAGGAAGAATACATCGCGGAAGCTCATCAACACGAAACTCTTTGAATTCAATTTTACTTTCTCCCTCTGTTCCATGAAAAATATGAGCCGTTGCATTGCTGATGTTCAGCATGCCAGGAATACTATCGTTTACTAATAGATTGCCCACACTATCTTTAACTTTAATAATAACGTTATTAAAGTTATTTTCAATGGGGCTAAGAAGAACCTCTATTTCATTTGCTGAATACGTTGAGACAAGTAAAGAAACTGCGTGTAAATGATGACCTCCAGCTGGAGCGGTTTCTACTTTGTACTTAGTTAAGTCGTTAGGATCAATTTTAATCGTGACACCTACGCTTTTAGGGTTTAATGCTTCAAAGGAAGCATTTCCGGCATTATCAGTACTTGTTACTAGTGCAGTTTGAGGATCATAAACTAAAAATCCACTATAGATTTTGCTTGATGGATTAATTTGACTTGAATACTGATTTATTTTTATAGAGAATTTCAATCCACCAGCGGGCAGCGTGAGGTTTGTGGTTGGATCCAGATCATAAGTTGTATTGTAATCCAAAGAGAACCCAATTGTTGAGCTATTCGTTGAGGATGTTGTGGCCAGAAGGCTTGCTCCACTTGAATCAAAAGTAAAGTCAGTGTTATTTGCATTATTCACGGTAGTCCAATCATTGAATGTTTCTGGGTCAGCCGGATTTGTACTCTCAAAACTTGAAGTGACTGGAGCAAAAGGTTCTTCACAATAGAGAATTGTAAACTCACCATTATCAACAGAACATTCAACTGTTGGTACTGTTAGTAAAACCGCGTCCTGATTTTCGCACGCCACTGTAAGCTGATCAGGGTAATAAAGGTCATCGTCCTCTGTCATGTAAGATTCTTTTGGATAAATATTCAACTCTTGACCAGCTGGAACGCTACAGCGTTTGCCGATTTTGTTTTTCTTTTTTAGATAAGAATAAATTGTCGCACTAGTATTTTCATCTAAGTGAGAATCAACATAGAGAATATGTTTAATTGAGCCTTTATAACCATAACCTGCGGCATAATACCCGCCGATGTACATCCCTGAAGTGGAAGCAGGCGCGACGATCGAGCCGCCATTACCATTAAGAGTCAAAGTATGCCCTAAAAACTCAGTATTTAATTTGTCGTAATTATCTGATCCTGAAATATCAAAGGTTGTTGTTTGAAGTAAGTCATTACCATCAAATAAGTCGGAGACTTCTGAAGTTGTATAATTATATCCGGAGCTAGCACTAGAGCGAACATATAAAGTTGATGTTCCAGCAAAATAACCATCATATCCAGTT
>Ga0233434_1000679_pt1 | contig 36848 bp, 25 predicted proteins | sample SI_122_August201_4_FD_182738 | JGI IMG/M metagenome (GOLD analysis project Ga0233434, IMG submission 182738) | Seawater microbial communities from Saanich Inlet, British Columbia, Canada - SI_122_August2016_120_MG | ecosystem: Environmental > Aquatic > Marine > Inlet | place: Canada: British...
TGAAGAAGCGCTCATGCTCCTAGGAGCATGAGCGCTTCTTCAATCGTGACCGACTCGATGGACATCGTCGGCCACAGACTCGCCATCTTTGGTTTGCCACCCGCTTTGACGTTGCCCTTCGGCGTCAACTCTGGATCTCCCAGTTGGACGTAGGGTCCAAAGCGACCGGTCTTCATGTAAACGGGTTTGTCCGTTTGTGGATCGATGCCCAATTCCTTGTCGCCCTGTTCCGCATCATGCAGGAGTTGCACGGCGCGTTCAACCGTTAACTCATCGGGCGCGATTTCGTCTGGTACTGTCGCACGCAGATCCTGTTCGCCAATCTGTATGTATGGGCCATAACGACCGACACGGCAGACGATGTCCTCACCGGCAGGTGTCTTGCCCAGGGGAATCGCCGAAATACTTCGCGGATCGATCTCATCTGCATGGGATCCAATCAGATCCTTGAGCCCTACCTCTGCCAGCCGATCTCCTCCAGTGCTGTTTTGCTCACCGAAGTAGAAATCGTGCAGCCATGGAACCGCATCCGTCTCGCCTCGTGAAATCGTGTCGAGACCGTCTTCCATTCGCGCCGTGAAGCCGTAATCCACCAGATCGGGTAGGTGCTTTTCCAACAGATTCACGACGGCAAAGGCGGTAAATGTCGGCACGAGGGCCGAACCCTTCACTCGTACATACCCGCGGTCCTGAATTGTCTGGATGATGGAGGCGTATGTGGATGGTCGGCCAATACCGCGTTCTTCCATCTCACGAATGAGGCTCGCTTCTGTATAGCGGCCCTTGGGCTGCGTGAAATGCTGTTGCGGCTCGATCTTCTCTGTAGCCACGACCTGGTCCTGTTTCACAGGAGGCAGCACCTTCTCCTGGTCATCGAGTGCTGCCGCCGGATCGTCACTGCCCTCCACGTAGGCGCGGAGAAATCCGGGGAAGGTGATGACCTTCCCAGAGGTGGAGAACACGGCATTGCCACGATCTGGTGTGGGTGCGCTGATGCGCACATTGGTGCGCATGCCATGGGCATCCTTCATCTGCGATGCGACCGTGCGCTTCCAGATCAGGTCATAGAGTTTCAGCTGATCGGCATCGAGTTGACTGCTCACCTGTTTCGGCGTGCGGAATGCCTCGCCTGCGGGGCGGACCGCTTCATGTGCCTCCTGGGCGTTCTTGGAGCGGCTGCGGTAAACCCTTGGCTCATCTGGCAGGTACTGTTGACCATACAACTCGGCCACCTGTGACCGGGCGGCATTCAGCGCCTGCGAAGACAGGGTGGTCGAATCCGTACGCATATAGGTGATGAAGCCATTTTCATAGAGACTCTGCGCCAGTCGCATCGTGCGCTGCGCGGTGAAGCGCAGCTTGCGCCCCGCCTCCTGCTGCATCGTCGAGGTGATGAAGGGTGCGTAGGGCTTGTTCGTGAAGGGCTTCTCCGTCACTTGAGAAACAGTGAACGTTTGCTCGCGTAGAGTCGCAGTCAGCTGTGTCGCATCCTCCGCCTGCAGATGAGCGACGGCGCTCGGGTCTTCGAGCTCACCCGTCGTCTCGACAAAGTGTCTGCCTGTGGCGACTGGAAGATCTCCTAACTCGATCAGACCCGCCGTGAGCTTGCCCTCGTCGGTCTTGAATTCGGCTTCGAGGTCCCAGTACTCAGATTGATGGAAGCGCATACGAATGCGTTCGCGCTCGACGACGAGGCGCGTCGCAACCGACTGCACGCGACCTGCTGAGAGTTTTGGCTTGACCTTGCGCCACAAGACGGGTGAGATCTCGTAACCATAAAGTCGGTCTAGAATTCGTCGCGACTCCTGGGCACTGACAAGTCGCTGGTCGATGTCACGCGTCGATTCGATGGCTGCTTCAATGGCAGGGCGAGTAATCTCGTCAAAGACCATGCGGCGGACGGGGACTTTTGGCTTGAGTACCTCCGTCAGATGCCAGGCAATGGCTTCTCCCTCACGATCTTCGTCGCAGGCGAGAAAGAGGGCATCCGCATTTTTCAGCAATTTCCGCAACTTCGTGACCTGCGGCTGTTTGCTGGCCGGGATGACATACAACGGCGCAAAGTCCTCATCAACGTTCACACCCAACCGTGCCCAGGGCTCACTGCTGACGGCGGATGGGATCTCTCGAGCGCTGGATGGAAGATCGCGAATGTGTCCTACGGAGGACTCTACGACGAAGCCGTCTCCAAGGTACCCTTCAATCGTACGAGCCTTGGCTGGTGACTCCACGATCACCAGCGCGTAGCTGCCATTGGCCTTCTTAGCCATGTATCTGTATGCCTGCTTTCGTCATTGATGCTGAATACATGAGAACAATCTACTGCATTATCACCTACTGCCCGTCTATATGGCAAGGGCACAGGGTAGTTTATACTACGGAGAACTATTGGACTGAACAGACTCGTCCATGAGATATCGAGTCACATAGCTTACAAGTTTTCCAACAAGATTCTACTAAGATTCTACAATAGCGGATCCATACAATCTACCAACAATAGGTTTTTATATGACATCTGTGTGCATAACAGTCACGACTTGAGCATTGATCGACGAGTCCCGTGATCCATTGATCTGCAAGAAAAGAGGCAACATGTCGGTTTACAGAACCATGATTCTACTTCTCGTGCTGACCTTCAGTTTCATAGCAAGTCCAGCCATGGCGGGATCAAATGAAAGTCAGGATTTTGACGCCCGAGGTGTGGTCGTCGATGTCCCCACATTCTTTGCCGCCGCGGAAGGCGTCGTCGCCGATACAGCTTCCCCGGCGAATCTGGCTCTCGTTACCGAAGAGGGAGTCTTCGCTTTCCTGGAGACGCCGGAGAATGCAGAGCACCTGCGCAAGACCGAGTCGGGGTCCGTCGTCAGAGTGCGAGGCAAGTTGCTTGAGCGCGGTGCCCTCCTGCATGTAGATCAGTTGGATCTGCTGACGACGGTTCCACTGATCGACTTTGCGAAGTATCGTACTGACCCGGGCCGTCAGGTGCAGTTGGCGGGGGTAAACAAGTGCCAGTGTGGGCTGGCAGTGGCTGATCTGCCCCACTCGTGCACGCTGGGGCATCTGCACCACCTCGAAGCTGAGGATGGCAAGATCTATCACTATCTACAGACAGAACCGGGACGGCAGGCCTTCCTCGGCAGAGGCTCACATTTTCAGCCCGTCGCCGTTACTGCTCTGCTGTTACCTGGGCAATTTCTCATGGTTCAACAAGTCGACGTCAAAACGCAATAGACTGATATGAGAACAAGGCAGCTTGGCAAAGATGGCCCCGACGTATCTGTCATCGGCCTCGGGGCGTGGCCCATCGGGGGTGGCATGGGCCCCGTCGATGAGAAGATAGCGATCGACACGGTACGATCGGCGATTGATGCGGGCGTGACCCTCCTCGATACGGCGCAGGCCTATCGATCGAGCGAGTCCACTCTGGGCAAGGCGCTGGAAGAGGGCTACCGGGATCGGTGTTTCCTGGCGACCAAAGTCAGTGGTGACTACTCGGCTGCCGGGATCCGTGCGGCGATGGATGCAAGTCTCAAGGCACTCGATGTCGATTACGTTGATCTGTATCAAGTCCACAGTTGGCGTGGTGCAGATTATCCCATCGAGGCGACGATGGAAGCCATGTCACAACTGCAGCAGCAGGGCAAGACGCGTTACATCGGTGTGTCGAACTTCAATGCGACGCAGATGGATGCCGCATACAGTGTGGCACCCTTTCATTCGAGTCAGCCTCAGTACAACATGATCGATCGAGGCATTGAATCTCACGACCTGCCTTATTGTGAGCAGCGCGGTATTGGTAATCTCGCGCACAGTCCACTGGCGAAGGGCCTTCTCACGGGGAAATATCGGGCGGATCATGTATTTGCCACCGACGACGAACGCAGTGGGTTTCCGCGGTTCCAAGGGGAGGCGTTCGCGACGTATGTCAGCGTGGCGCAGAAGTTGGGGGAAATCGCTGACCAACGTGCATGCACGCTCGTGCAGTTGGCCATCGCCTGGTGCCTGCGCCAACCGGCCGTCACCTGCGTGCTGGCCGGGGCCAAGAGTCCAGCGCAGGTAGCTGACTACCTGCCGGCTGCCGACATCGATCTGACGGCTGAGGAGATTCATCGCATCGATCAGATCCTTGGCAATGCTGCCGCCAGCTGAGGCAGGGCTGTGAGCCGTTTCTATCGATGGGTGAAGGAACCGGGGCCACGTATCGCCGGATCCCGAGATCTGGATCACGCGAAGGTGCAGGCGCCTGGTGTGATCGAGGATCCCTCTGGTGGCTTCCGTCTCTTCTATACAGGCATCGGGCGGGGAAAACCCTTTGCTGCGTGCCAGGGAGTTATCCTGAGCGCTTTCAGCGAGGATGGACTGAACTTCAGCCCAGATGACGGCATCCGCGTTGCGCCAGATCCAGACGTTGACCACGGGAGTCTCCGGCTCCTTGCGCCGACCCTCACTACGACAGCGGCAGGAAGCTGGCGAATGTATTTCGAGTCGAGGGGGCAGGCACAGACGCCAACCGTGATCGGCAGTGCCATCTCCCACGATCTTCTGCACTGGGAGACAGAGGCAGGAATCCGCTTCGCTGCAGCAGGTGGAGTGGGTGGCCCCAGCTTTGTTTCACTACCTGATGGTCGGGGGCGACTCTACTGCTTCGAATCGCGTTTCGATCAGGCCGGACCGGCGCAAGGCAAACGCCTGTCGCAGAGTGTCATCAGTGCCGTGACGTCGGACGGGCTCTGCTTTGAACGTGAACCAGGCTACCGATTAGAGGATGGATACTCGCAGCAGGAGGACATCGGCATAACCTCCGCCGATGTGGTCGTTCCCAGGAGTGCGGCCGAACCATGGGTCATGCTGTATTCTGCCTGGCAGGATCTGCCCCCTGGGATGCAGCGACCACCGCATCCAAGCAATGACCCCGACGTCATCGACGATGGCGGCGAAGATTTTGCCACCGCTTCGATTGCCAGCGATATGGCTGGCTACCGCTCCCGCATCTTCACTGCGACCTCCACTGATGGCCTGACCTGGGTGCGACAAGGGTGTGTGATCGAAGGGCGTGGCTACGGGCAAGCGGGTATCGACGCGGTCCATGCGGAAGACATGAGTCTGATCCGACTCGATGATGGTGGAGTCAGAATGTACTACGCAGCATGTGATCAATCGGGGAATTGGTGTGTCGCGAGCGCCCGAACGAGGGAGTTGTAACGTGGAACACTTCAGCCAGCGCCTGCTCTCTTCATCCTCCAACCGTGTTTGGGTGATGCTGATTTCCACCCAGCAATTGCGTTACCAACTCTGAGGGATTCTCCAACTCGTCCAATTGGGTCCCCATGTTCTCCTGTGGCAGGAACCAGGGCATGATGTACATACCCAAGAGGCAGGATCGCGAGGCGTCTGTCCGGTTTGGCCGGGCCGTATGCCACCAGGCGCCGTGCGCGAGCACGACAGACCCTTTGGTCCCAGTCAGGGGCAGACCCTCATCGCGCCATTGATTGGGGGATCCGTCGGGTGGGTGGCCTTTGGTGTGTGAACCGGGGACAACGCCCGTCGCACCATTGGCGTCGGTGAAGTCGTCGAGCAACCAGACCGTCTGCCCCGCCTGGAGATCGATTGGCCATGGAGCCTGTTTTGACCAGTATGGATAGTCGACGTGCCAGCTGATCGACTCATGGCCAGGAAAGACTGTATTCCCCGACCACGACGAACAGATGATGTCCTCTCCCAGCCAGCGCTTCCAGGCATTGACGACAAAGGGGTGGCAAAGCAATTCGGTGAACACGGGATGCTTGACGAGAAGGCGACCGACTCGTTGTGTGCGTGCCTGATTCGTTGCCTCGGTTCGCTCTGCCGCCAACAGGTCGTGCAAGGCATTGCTTGCCCGATCAACCGTGGCTGGATCGATGACGTTGGGTACGACACAATAACCCTTGCTGTCGATCTGCTGTCGAATCGTGTCGTAATTGTCGATCATCAGTCTCTCCCGAAGGCAGTTTCTGTCCACATGTGGATCTTCCACGATAGTGCCCGAGAGTGATCTGAGCCACCGCCCTTCGTCTGGTTACTGAATGCCGAACCGCCAAGTTGCCTGCCTGATCCTCTTAGTCCTCGCGCCCGCCCTTGCGGAAACGACCGTGGGGGGACGACACCTATCTGCGGATGCGGCGCCCTATGCCCGGCAGGTTCTTCGCGTTCCATGTGACAACACGCGCAATGAGGTCACCTTCGATCACGCGGTGAGTGTCTATCAACGCTACGGGTGTGTGCAGGATCTGTTCTCTGACACGCTTGTTGATCTCGATTCTCTCTATCGTCCCGAACCGGCAGCGGCTGAAAGTTGGTCCGTCGCCGACGATGGCGTGACCTGGACCTTTCGCCTGCGGCCGGGTCAGATGTGGTCGGACGGTACGCCACTCACTGCCCATGACTACGTAGCGACCTTCCGCCTGTGCGCCAGCCCGGAACACGCTTGGGATTTTGCGTGGTTCTATTCTTTCATCGGCAAAGGGGGACTGCGCAACTGGGATCGCATCGTCGCCGGTGAGATGCCGCCAGACTCACTTGGCGTCACCGCCGTCGACGCGCTGACCTTGCAGTTGGTCACAGAGGGCCCCTTCCCGGCGATGCCGTCAGCTATGAAATTCGGCTATACCTTGCAGAAACGGGCACTGGAAGAGTTTGGTCCCTACTACAACAACGATCCGGCGACGTCGGTTTCTTCCGGCCCTTTTGTCCTGACTGAATTTGATCCGGGATATCGAATCGTTCTCTCTGCCAATCCCGATTACACAGGGTACCGACCCCCTCTACTGCAGCGGATCGAGGGCATCTACATGTCACCCGCTACCTACTTTCTCGCTTTTCAGCGAGGAGAGATCGATCTGGTCGGTCACGAACAACTCACGCCGGCGGACTTTGCAACGATTGAGGCAGAGCCGACGCTGCAGGCAAACTATCTGCGCCATTACGGTGATTTTCGTACAGACTACATCCTCTTTGACACCTTCTCGCCACCCTTCGACAAGCTTGCCGTGCGCCGTGCCTTCGCCCATGCCGTCGACCGGGAGGCAATCGTTGCAGGTATCTATGGCAAGATGAAGGCTGTTGCCGCCCATTCGATGCTGATGCCCGGATTTCCCTCAGCAGATACGACGGGTGCCCTCGCTGACCTTCAGCGTTTCGACTGTGATCGTGCCCGCCAGTATCTGGCGGCTGCGGGCTATCCGGACGGTGACGGCTTCCCAGCGCTGGAGATGTGGATGCGCGGTGAACCACCGGCAACGGCTGCAGTGTATCAGGCGAGTGCCGCATCGATCGCCCAATGCCTCGGTGTCCGGATTCAGGTGTCGAACAAGGATGGCCGTGTCTTTATGGACGCGCTGAATGCACGTCCGACGCGACTACAGATGGGGGCAGTGTCCTATGGCATGGACTTTCTTGATGCGGCGAATCTACTCGGTGTGTGGATGTCCGGGGGACGCCATTCATGGAGCGATTCGACCTTCGATCATCTGGTGACCAGCGCCGGAGCCATGATGGGGCAACCTGAAGTGCGGGACCGCATGTTTCGACAGGCGGAACGAATTCTCGTGGATCAGGTGGGTGGTGTCTTCATCGCCCATCGATGGGCGGGAGATCTCATGAAGCCACATCTGCTCGGTGATAGTTTTCGCCAACCGGATGCAAAAGGAATTGCCGGCCGGCGATGGGGTGATGACAGTCTCTGGGGCGATATGTACATCGGCGACCGTCAGTAGGGATCATTGCTGCTCTTCCTCTGTCGCCGCCTGCTCTCCCTCGCCTTTGTGCTGCTCGGTGTGTCCATCCTGGTCTTCTGGCTGATGCATTCGGTTCCAGGTGGACCCTTTGATACGCAGCAAGGCCAGTTGACGGCAGCGACGCGTGCCAATCTTGAGGCCAAGTATGGTCTCGATGAGCCTGTGTGGCAGCAGTATCTCAACTACATGAGTCACGCCTTGCGTTTTGATTTCGGTATTCCATATCAGCAGCCGCAGACGACGGTCGCGGCTCTGATCGGTCGTACGTGGCTCGTGACGTTACAGGTCGGCTTGCTGACGATCGTCGTCGCTTTCAGCATCGGCATCTGTGCCGGACTCTACGCGGCGTATCATCAGAATTCCTGGATCGATCACCTGGTGACCTTCTGCGCAACCCTCGGTGTCACGGTACCGAACTTTGTGATCGGCATGTGGCTCATCCTCTGTTTTGCTGTGGCCCGGTCCTGGCTTCCTCTGGGAGGCTGGGGCACGTCCGGTGCCTGTCTGTTCGGCAGGTATTTCTGCACAGACTGGATTCTGCCCGTCGTTGCCTATGCCCTGGCCCCCATGGCCATCATCGCCCGCTATACACGAGCCAGTATTGTTGACGTCGCGGGCGAGGACTTTATCCGTACCGCCAGAGCCAAAGGGCTGAGTGAGGTGGCCCTGATGCGTCGCCACGTCCTGCCCAATGCGCAGATTCCCATGGTGACTGCCCTCGGTACGGAGATTCCGAATCTGATCACTGGCTCGATCTTCATCGAGACCATGTTTCGTATCAATGGCTTGGGGAAGTATTTCGTTACCAGCGCGCTCAACAGAGACTACCCCATGATCATGGCAACCTTCCTGCTCATCGCACTGCTATGGGGGGTGACCTATATGCTGACAGACGTTGCCTACACAGTGCTGGACCCGCGAATTCAGTTCAGCCGGCGGAGTCGTGGGTGAGTGCCGCTGCGAACACCCTCTCCCATGGATTTGCCTGGCAAGCGACGCAGCGACTGCTACGCAATCGGCTCGCAGTCTTCGGCCTGATGTTGGTGGCCCTCATCAGCTTTGTCGCCATGTTCGCCCATTGGCTGGCGCCTCATCCTTATGACTACGCCCGTTTCGATCGCGTCTTGCTGCTGCCGCTGCAGCATCCTGAGCACTTACTGGGCACCGATGAAGTGGGTCGTGATTATCTGAGTCGACTGATCTTTGGGGCGCGCACGTCGCTTCTGGTCAGTCTTCTGGTTCAGGGAGTGGCCGTGGCGATTGGCGTCCCCCTGGGAGCGCTTGCCGGCTATGTGGGTGGGCGCACGGGCTTCGTCGTTTCTCGCCTCATCGATGTGATGACCGCTTTCCCTAGCTTGCTCTTTGCCATTTTGCTCATCTCAGTGCTTGGCGGCGGGCTGCACTCCGTTGTACTGGCCTTGAGCGTCACAGGCTGGATCCTCATCGCGCGCCTCACGAGAGCACAGTTCCTCACGCTGCGTGAGTGGGATTTTGTGCTCTGCGCGCGCGCCCTCGGAGTGCCTGCCTGGCGTATTGCGCTGCGGCACGTACTGCCAAATGCACTGACGCCGATCGTCATCGCCGTCAGTTTTGGTATTCCAGCGACGATTTTTGCCGAAGCAGGGCTGAGCTTGCTTGGCCTTGGTATCAACGACCCGATGGCCAGTTGGGGGAAGATGGTCGGCGTGAGCAATGCCTACGTGCGCGTGTACTGGCACCTGGCGCTTTTTCCTACCCTCGCCATTGCCCTGACCATGTTAGGGTGTTCACTGCTGGGCGATGGACTTCGTGACGCACTGGATCCGCGCCATGTCAGCTCGACGTGACGGGTAGTGCGGACAGACTCGAAAGGGCACGAGGCTAGTCGAGGGCGACGATTTTTTCGTTAAAATCGATCGGTAGGCGCATGCGACCCTCGTTCTTGCGATCGAAGACCAGGTAGCCCTTCTCTCGTCCGAAGCGCCAGATGTCGCGCGTGATGCGCACGTCATCGCGACAGTATTTTTCGATCAGGTCGAGACGCCCCTGTTTCCACCAGCGCAATGCCTGCAGACCATCGGCACTCTTGCCCTCATCGAGGGTCGACTGCGCAAGGCTGTTGAGACTCACTCGATAGTGGAGTTGTTCTTTGATCTCTCGCAGCATGTCGAGGGTCTCCAGCTTGCGAAAGTCATAGCTGGAATAGCCGCGAAGTACTGAGTAGTCAAAGCCGATGCAGTTGAAGCCAACAATCAGATCAGCTGCCTGCAGATGCTCAATCAGTTTTGGCACATCCTGTTCGAAATAACTGGTGAATTCGTCTGTGCGACTATCCCAGACGACGCCGCATGAGACACGCATCAGATATGTCTTGTTCCAACCGCCCACCTCAGCGGCGCTCAATTGCGTTTCCAGATCGAAAACGACAACGTGCTCCTCTTCTTGCGGATCAGCTGCTGGCGTCTCGTCAGCCAGTTCCCAGTCTGCGAACAGGGGAGGCTCATCTTCGATTTCGGGGACGTCGAGAGCCTCGGCATCGAGTTCCGCACGTCCACTGAGTAGCTCGAGCAGGTGGACGCATCCTGCCTTGTCGAGGGGATGATTGCCTGCACCACAGGTTGGAAAGTGGATGCAGGAAGGGCAGCCTTCCTCGCAATCGCAGCCAGACACCATCTCCAACGTCAATTCCAGTAGCCGGTCGAGCATGTCGAAGCCCTTTTCAGCGAGACCGATGCCACCGGGATACTGATCGTAGATGAAGATGGCCCCCTTGCGCAGTTGCGGGTGCATGGGATAACAGATACCACCCACATCGGTGCCCTTACTCAAGGCCAACAAGGGAAACAGCGATTTTGTGGCGTGTTCCGTTGCATGCAGGGAACCCATGTGGTGATGCCCCCGGCGCTTGAGGTGCTTTTTGAAGGGGGCATCCATCTCCAACCAGAAGCCGATGGTTTCGAAAGTCTGTACAGGGCTCTCAAGGGGGTGGCGGCTGATGATGACCTGATCGCCGACGCGAATCTTTTCGTACGCGATGACCTGCGAGCTGACCTTCAAACGACCGAGCTTGGCGAGATAGCCATGCATTGGCTTGGACGCCAGCTCCTCAATGATCTCCGTCTCCTTCTCCTGCTTGGGGCGTGTGTAGTAGGGGACATCGACGACGGTCGCATCGATCTGTCTTCTTGGACTATGCCTTTCGCCGATCAGATACTGACGACCGCGATGCAGGTAGATGGCTCCTTCATAACACTCGCTGTACAACTGGCCACCGGAGACGGTGCCGATGGTGTAGCGCCGTCGGCCACCTTTGCCAGAGCCGCTCTTGCCAGAGTCACGTGAGACTGAGTCTGGCGGGGCTGGCGCGCCGCCGGGTGCCCTGGCGTCAGATGTCTCCCGAAAAGGTGCATCTGATACCTTGGGAACCTCTGGCACCTTGGGAATGGTCGGCAGTGGATTGGTTGCCTGAAACAGATCCTGGTCGGGGATCGTGCTGTGATCTGTTGCAGTGTGCGTGCAGGATGCGTGTGGGGCTGCATCGATGGCTGCCGTTGGCGTGTCGGGGATTGGGTCAGGGCGGCCACTGGCGCCGGCAACGATGGACCAGCTTTCGCCAATCGCACGCATGTTGAGCAGGCGATGTGGTTGCTTACGTGCTGCAAACCAGGCATCGCCATCGACACTCTGCAGCAACTCGCCACTCGCCGTGAGTTCGGCGAGGGCCTCCTGGTATCCGGGAATGCCGTCGTATTCAGGTTCGTCGGCAGTGAGGGGCAATTCCCTGGCGGCGCAGGGCAGGTGATTCTTCAGGATATAGCGATTGCCGGGATCGGCGACGGCGTCCTCGCTCTGGCGACCAAAGAACTGCTCCGGGTATTTCATGAAGTACTGGTCGAGGGCATCCTTGCTGGCCAACAGGATGACGAGAGACTCGCGGCCCTGGCGCCCGACGCGGCCGGCTCGCTGCCAGGTATTGACGATGGATCCTGGGTAACCGACGAGAACGCAGACATCGAGTCCACCAATGTCGATCCCCAGCTCCAGGGCGGAGGTAGTGACGACACCCAACAGATCTCCGCCGGTGAGGGCCGATTCGATTTGCCGACGTTCCTCAGGCAGATACCCGGCACGATAGGAGCTGATTCGTCGTGCCAGATCCTGTCGATGTTGCGTTGCCCAGCGGTAGACGAGTTCGGTGATGACGCGGGCGCGGGTGAAGACGATGGTACGAAGCTGGCGTAGGACACCTGCTTGCAGCAGGCGGGCAGCGACGGTATTTGGGCTTTCAACGGGATCAACGAACAGGAAATGACGTGGGGCGGTGGGTGCCCCCGACTCGGTGACGGCTGTGAAAGGACGACCGAAGAGGCGTTCAGCCAGCTGTGTGGGATTGCCAATCGTCGCTGAGCAACTGACATAGCGAGGGGAGGATTGGTAGCTGCTGCACAGTCGATTGAGGCGGCGGAACAGGTGCAAAACGTGGGAGCCAAAAATGCCATTGTATGTGTGCAACTCGTCCACGACGATCCAGCGCAAATTTCGCAGTAGCTCCTCCCACGCCTCATGGAAGGCGAGGATGCCAGCGTGCAACATGTCTGGTGTCGTAATGAGAATGTTGGGCAGCTGTTTGCGGATCTTCTCGCGTATGTGAGGCTTCGTGTCGCCATCATAAATCTCGGCCGTCAGGCCACAGGAGAGATTTCCCAGCACCGTGCGCAACTCTTCCAGCTGATCTTGCTCGAGGGCCTTGAGAGGAAAGATGTAGATCGCGCAGCCCGCCGGATTCTGCAGCAGGTCCGCGAGGACCGCCGTATTGTAGACGAGCGTCTTGCCAGAGGCGGTCGGCGTTGCCACGACGATGTCCTGCCCCTCGCGCAGAAGTCGAATCCCTTCCTCCTGATGGCTCCACAGACTTGTAATGCCTGATGCTGCCAGGACGCGTTCGACATCGGGGCCCAGGTGGCTTGTGCTGTGGGCGAGTCGCTCAGGGCATGGTGGGATCGTTTGCTCGTGGACGACGGTATCCTGCAAGAGGGTGCGCTGCAGATATTGCCGGAAGTCAGTTACCTGGCTGGCGTTGTCGCTGGTTTGGCTTGCGGCCACGCTGGTCTGGCTTGCGGCCACGCTGGTCTGACTTGCGGCCACGCTGGTCTGGCTTGCGGCCACGCTGGCGGAGACCGGGGGATTGGCCACCTGGCTGGCGATCTCGGCGTCCTCCAGATCCTTCGCCGACACCTGTTCAGGCAATCGTTCGATGGAAGGAGGAAAGTCGAGCAGTTCATCGTCATCAGGGGGTAGTACGCGCTGAATCACTTCAGGTCTCCGGCCGAATGCTCAAATGGGCACTGGACCAGAAGTATACCTATGGCTCCCTCAAAAGGGCAAGTCAAAGCTGCTGACGATTGATCCGCTTGACCTTACATTGGTGCAAGAGCCGTCTTGATTCTTCCATCACAAGTGTAAACGGCGAGGTAGAGCACGATGAGTTGGGCGTATGCGATCATCGCTATTGGCCTGGTTGGTATGATCATTGAGACGATTCGTGCCCATCAGAAACGACTCGCCGAGATCCAGACGGAGCTCGACGCAGTCGAGCGCTCGATTACGCGGAACTCCGACGCCCTCATCAAGCTTGAAGAAGAGGGCGAGGCGATTCGTCATCGCCTGCCTGATCTGTTGAGGGAGAAGGAGGCGATGAAGGACGAGGTGACCATGAAGAAGCAGGAACTGGAAGAATTGGAAGAGCGCTATTCACGTCGCCACATTGGTGGCTCGCCGTTGGACCTGTGATATGGAAAATATCCTGCTGATGACCTGTCTCGTTCTGGTCATTGCCGCCGCCGGTGCAAAATGGCAAACGGCAATGATGCAGAAGAAACGCCAGCGTCATATCATCTCGATGATGTCGGAGCGAGAGGATATTGGTCGTCGTCGAGGGGTCGCGGAACTCAAGGTTGAGGAAGCGTCACTGCAGGAACGCACGACCTCCAGCGACATCCGTGAGTTCACGCATCAGCTGTCGGTGATGGAGGATCGGCTAGTCGAACTGCGAGAAGAAGAAGAAGAGTTGGAAGAGCGCCGGCAGAAGCACCTCGACGGCGACGACGATTAATCTCGGATAAGTGCCAGTGTCGCGCGCCGGTGCTGCCCGGCGGCCTCCAGGACGTAGTGGTAGAGCCCCGAACCGACCAACACCCCTTCTTCATTGGCCCCATCCCAACGTACCGCATAACGCCGTGCTGATCGCGCCCCCAGATCGAAGCGCCGCACGATGGCACCGTCCGCTGTATAAATCGACAAACTTGTGATCTGACTGTTCCGATTCAGTTCGAAGGTGATGGTTGTGTCATCATCTTGAGTGGGTCGGAAAGGATTTGGGTAGGTCGGCAGCAGCGCCAATGCACTCGGGGCAGGTGCGTCGGTCATATCGGGATCGTAATGCACACTCACTTTGTATTCGAGTCCGAGACCGATGAAGTCAACATTGCTGATGACGAGCACAATGTCCTCATAGGCATTCCATCCGGGCACGACGATGGTGCCCACATCTCCCACATCCCTCACCTCCACGCCGTCATCTCCAATCAGCAGCAGTTGCCGTCGCCATCGACCCCGTGCCAACTCGGTGTCGATCGTCACGCCACCGGGCAGCAGACGAGGATCGAGACGGACATACGTCGTAGCCAGGTGATCGATGCGACCACTGTCGGCAACGGTTGCGCCGGCGATGACGGGAAGAGGCAGGATGAAATTCTCGGGGTATTTCTCGCCTTCTTCGAAGAATCCGGGTCGGAATCGCTCGCCTGTGAAGTATGCCCACACGCCCATATCCGCATGAGCGCCATCCAGACCCTCGTCGTCAACCGTCAGGATGGCTCGATGGAAATTCTCCAGCGAATTGCTCAGGCGCTGACCATTTTCCTCCCAGATGAAGCGTACCACATCGCGGTTGTAGCGCTGTGCGAGAAAATGGCCGAAGACGGAGGCGCCATAGGCATGTAAGTCACCGGCAGAAGGAATCCCTGAATCGAGAGAACGGCGCGGCACCAGCAGGAAGGTGCACACATACTGGAGATAGTCATCGAGGCTGGGATACGCGACGTCCTCCATCCACGTCGCCGATGCCTCCTGCCACCATCTGCCGTCGCTGCCCTGGTAGTAGCCGAACTGGATCACATGGAAGAATTCGTGGGCGATTGTGACGCGCAGAGCATCCAGTTCGCGCGTACCCGGGTTTCCCGGACAGGCGAAAGTGGAGCCATAGATTGGGTCGGCGAAGTCGTTGTCGATTTCGAAGAAACTCGGCCCCGTCGCACCACTGGACGTGGGATATGTAATGCCATAATTCTGGCTGCGTCCCAGATCGAGGATGTAGATATCGATTTCGTCACCGCCCCCGGCACCGGCGTCAATCGGTGGTTCGCGGTACCCCATATCCACGATCTCCAACGCCCACATGCTGTCGGCGATGGCCGCTGTGTAGTCGACGTAATCCGGAATCCCATTGCCATCATCATCAACTGGATCGACCGCTTCGCGCCCCTCGATGTCGTAGTGCAGGCGGAAATGTCCCGCCGGCGACACGACAGAGAATGCCAGGCGGGGGCGCTGTAAGGCCTCCAGCAGAATCTTCCCAGCAGCCTGTGGAGCGGTCTGCAGCAATTCATTGGCAGCCACGGCCAGATGGGTCGCGCAGAAGAGGGGCTCAGGCGTCTCCTGATAGGCTGCAGGGAGAGCATCAGGATCACGCCGTTCGAGCAGCTGATAGGCGGCAGTCATATGGGCGTCCAGGACACCTGTCGCATGGGCGTCGGCGATCTTGACCCCGGCAGATGCACCCTCGGCCCCAAGGCACAGCAGCAGGGCCGTGGCAACGGCTACAACGGAAACAGATTCAGCGCACGACGGCGATCTTACCACGTTCAATCATCTCTCCTTCGAAGCTGCTCACGGTATAGATGTAGACACCAGAGGCGACAACAAATCCATTGGTATTGGTAGCATCCCAGCGAATCTCATTTGCCAGATCACCCTGACTTTCTTCGCGCCCCTCCCAAATCACTTCGCCGTTCAAGGACACGATCTTCACGCGACTGAACAAGGGGACGCCACTGAATCGAATGTCGGTGGCCGTCTCGACATGGAGAGGATTGGGAAATACGACGACACCCGTCGTTGGGACCAGACGCAGTTGTTGAAAGACCCTGTTGTCTGTTTCGGGACCCTCTTCGGCAATATCATCAGCAGGATCAACCTCCAGGAGCACGACTGTATCTCCGTAGCGACGCCATGGTATATCTATGCGCGCCACGCTCCCCGCCCGCAACGGTGCTGGAACCAATTCTTCGTAGACGATGGTACAGGTCGTAGAATCGGTGGCACACTGTGATACACGTAGTCCGAAGGGTTCGGTCACATCCGCTACGCCCAGATTGGTCACGTGGATCCTCAGGTCCTCCCCCGCGCCTTGGGCGTCGCCGGTGAACACGACGAGATTCGGCAGGCCCTCTTCCTGGCCAAACTGAGCCAGGGCGGCAACCGTCAGACGGGTCACGCGGGCCACAAGTTCCCAGTTGATGCTGTCGGGAAGGTCGACGACCGAGTGATACTGCGAATTGACGCGGTAGTCGCCACGCCTCACCGCGACGTGGCTGCTGTCTGTCGGCAGGTAATTCTCAATTCCGAGAATTGCGTCGTAGCCCCGTGCCCAAAAGGGAGCATGATCGCTGAGTCCGGCAAATGGGTCGGCGAGGACATCGACTTGCAGGCCGATTTCGTAGCGGTCATTGGTGCTGTGCAAATGGTCGACGAGCCATTGCGACGCAGGATTTGTGACCAACTCAAGACGATCACTCAAGTCATTAAAGCCGATCATGTCGAAGTTGAGCACACCAAGAATGTGGTCGTCCCTCTGGCGGGCTTGCTCGGCATAGTGCCGGCTGCCCCGCAAACCAAGCTCTTCGCCTGACCAGGCGATGAATCTGATCGTCCAGGGAGGGCGTGGCGCCTGGGCCAGTGCCCGCGCCGACTCAAGTATCAAGGCGACGCCTGAGCCATTGTCATCGGCGCCAGGGGCCGGATGCTCGTCCCAGCGCCAGCCAAGGTCCGTTTCACCAATTGCCGCCATCTGACTGGCTCGGCTCCGTGAACCCACCGCGTCGTAGTGAGCACACACGACATAGTATCCAGCATTCGGGTCGGTGCCGGGAAGCTCGCCGACGACATTGTACATCAGCGAGTCCTGTGGAGCTATGCGAAAACTGTCCAGCCAGACACTGCCTCCGTCGAGTGTCATCTGCAACTGCTGCTGTAAATACACCGTGCTTTCAAATGTTTCGGACCGACGTGCGTGGCGTGTACGCACATTCCCCGCGACCGCTCCGAGAGAGGGGTCGCGGAAACTCAGTATTTCTACATGCTCACGAAGCCGCTCTGGATCCACCGTTGTAAGCAATTCGGTGACGACTGGCGAGGGCGCTCGATCGAGTGGACGTGCAGCACTGCCGTAACGGGGCAGTTGTAGATCGAAGATTGCTGGCAATGGGTAGAGAAAGTGATCGCCCGCAAGGGCAGTAGCCAACTCATCCCCTGGGATGCGAACCAGCGCCCAACGGTCTTCGTCCGCATAGACCAGATGTGTTCCTGCCGGCGGTGCATGGGCGTGCAGATGATCGACGAGATAGTAGCCCTCGTCAGCAGCGGCGATGTCGCGGAACAGTGGGGACAAACCACTGATGGCGGCTTCGTCGAGGGTTTCAAACAGGGCGACGTGTCCGTGGATGGAGCGCAATTGTAGCTGTGGCCTTTGAGACAGCAGGTACAGAGCCTCGACTGAATCCCAGGTGACGCCGATCAGATCTGCTCTGCCCGGCGTGGCAACGAGGATCCACGCCATCGACAGCAGTACCAATCGGTGTACCAGGAATTTTTGCAGGTTGGTCATATTCATGGGCTGATGGTTCAATATAGTTTATCCGCCAAAGGGTAGGACCGTTGGTCGGTCCTGCGAAGGTGTTGGCCAATACCACAAGGAGTCGTGTGCATGCTGAAGTTCCTCATCTTCTTTGGTATTGTCCCCCTGGGCTTCGTTTTGGGTCTAAGCTCGGCCAGCATGGCGACGATCTACACGATTGCACCCCATGGCGATGATGAAGCTGCGTGCACGGCGCAGGCCGCCTGCGCCAGTATTCGGCGCGTGAGTGACCTGCTGGTGGCGGGCGACACCCTCGATGTCCAGGCAGCAGTGGAGAATGCCTGGCTGCAGCAGGTGATGCGACAGGCCGCTCGTGAACTAGGACAGATGCGTGGTGGTCTGTTACAGAATACGGGAGACGAGCAGCCTCTCGGATTTCTACGCCTGGCGATGACCTGGTCAACGACGTTGAGACCACAGTTTCCGTCCGTCGCCAAGGCGATGCCGAATCTGGCGGATGCCCTCAAACGCGCCACGGCGATCTCTGCTTTTGTCGATCGCCATCTGTATATTGGTTCCCCTGATTTCGAACGCAGCCCCTTTGTCTTCATTACATCTGAACGGGCCTTCGAACTAACCAAGGCAGAGGCCGAAGCACTTGGCCGTCACCTGAAAACCGGTGGCTTCCTCTTCGTGGATAGTGCCGAAGGCAACCTGGAGTTCAGTCAGGCAGAAGCTGCACTACGGCATATGTTCCGCCAGGCCCTTGGGCGTCGCGCACAACTGCGACGGATCGCAGACCACCATCCCATCTATCACGCACCCTACGAGTTCAATGGTCCACCACCGGGGCTGAATCTGCAGCCCAATGCCGCAAGGATTCATCCTCAGCATTCGCTGGATGGGTTATTCATCGAGAGCCGACTCGTGGCACTCTTCTCCGACCGTGGCTACGTCCACTTGCTGGCACAGAGTAATGGGAATGAGCCACAGATGCGACTGTTCATCAATGCAGTTCACTACGCCCTACGCAATAGTCCGAAGGCGACAACCATCGTACTGCGGCGGGTTGATCCGCCGCAGTAGTTCAGCCAGGCTCAGCCACCGACTGCTGGTTCGGCGTGGCTGCCACCTGGCTCCTTCGCCAGCATGGTGAGGCCTTCAACCGAGAGCCAGATCTGCAGCATCAGAGCGACGCAGCCGATCACAAAACTCGGAATGTTGCCACTGCCATAGAGGCTGCCAAGCGTGTGGACCAGGGCCCATGAAGTGAAAACCATGATGATCAGCGCCGGAATCAGCGATACAAGGAAGTTCTTCCCCTGCTGACGCAGCCAGTAGCTGATCACGACGAGGGCCAGACCGGCGAGCAATTGGTTCATGCTGCCAAACAGTGGCCACAGTAGCAATGCGCCCTTGCCACCTGCTCCATTGTAGAATGCCAGGGCAGCAGCTGTCACGACAGCGAGCAAGGTCGCTGCGTGTCGTTTCGTAAATACTTCGATCTTCAGATCCGTCGCCAATTCGCTGATCACGTAACGTTGAATACGAGTGGATGTATCCAGCGTTGTGCCAGCGAAAGACGCCACAAAAACACCCATCAGGACGATGGCAAAATCCTTTGGCACACCAAGGGACGAGATCATGTTGGCGGCACCTACCACAAAGGCCGTCACCTTTGAGCCAATCCCGCTCGACGCCATCCACGAACCGTAATGCGTCGCGAAAGCGGCGGACCCTGTCAGTGTCTGGCCATCTGGTGTCGTGTAGGCGAGGGAGAGACCGGCGCCGCAAGCGATCAAGACCATGGTCGCTAGGAATCCTTCTGTCAGCATCGACCCATAGCCGACGAAGCGTGCATCGGGCTCACTCTCGACCTGTTTTGAAGACGTGCCGCTCGACACGAGGCAGTGGAAGCCCGAGATCGCACCACAAGCGATGGTGATAAAGAGGAAGGGCATCCATGGTGGCGCACCCTCCGGGGCCATATTGAAAGCGGGGGCAACCATCGTCGGCGCGGCGACGAAGACGCCAAGCACAACGAGGGCCATGGCGATCATCAATTGCCAGGCGTTGATGTAGTCCCGTGGCTGCAACAATGTTGTCACACTCAGGGTCGACGCTATGTAGGCGTAGATGAGCAACAGAACCGTCCAGACGCCCGTCGCCGGTATGCCCGCGATTTCTGGCATCGGCAGAGGTACTGCATTGCCCAAGACGATGGTCCCATACATGGCGGTCACAGCAAGGGCTGTGATCAGCGTCAGATTCATTTTGCCAGACTTGATCAAGCGACCCATGACGATAGCAATCGGAATCTGCATCCAGACGGGCAACACGGCCTGCGGATACATATCGAAAATGATGGCGATGACGAGACCGAAAATGGCGATCACGATGAGGACGGCGAGAAAAACGATGATGAAGAACATGATCTTCAGGCGTCGATTCATCACCTTGCCCGTGATCTCAGCCATCGTGTGGCCCTTGTGTCGCAACGAGATCACCAGAGCGCCCAGGTCATGGACGGCACCCATGAAGACGGATCCGAGGAACACCCACAATAGTGCCGGCACCCATCCCCAGATGATGCCAATGGCGGGACCCACGATGGGGCCGGTACCGGCAATCGAGGTGAAGTGGTGTCCGAAGATGACCTGCTTTTTCGTTGGCACGTAGTCGACGCCATCCGTCAATTCGCGGGACGGAACGAGACGTTCCGCGTCGAGACCGAATACCTTCTGGCTCAGATATTTACCATATGTGTAATAGGCGATCATATAGCCGACGAATGAAACGACGACGATCAGAATACTATCCATGCTTCGGCTTCTCCAGTATCGGGCCAGTGCCTGCGTTGCGCCCTAACATGGAGACGTCCCCAGTGGCAGGCAAGCGGCATGCAGGGCCGAGATCAGGTGGTACGTATCCAATGGAAGGGAAACGATGAGGATTACAGGATTTGAACGCACCGTCGTGTGTGTGCCATTCGTGCCGAACATTCTCTCCGCTGACGATGAGTGGCATTATCGCCCGAACTATCCGGAGAATCTCGATCGGCGTCGGCACGATATTCTGCGCCTGCAGACCGATGCCGGACTCGTCGGCCTGGGGATGAGCACACCCTACTACGGTGACAGGGCGGACGAGCGGCCAGATTGGGTCGGCCGGGATCCCCTCGACTTTGAGCCCAGATCCCTCCAGGGAGGTGGTTGGGCGATGGCTCTTCTTGATCTGATCGCCAAAGTCCACGAAGTGCCCCTCTATCGTCTCTTTGGTGGCAAGATTCAGGACAGAATTCTCGTCGACTATTGGATGCACGCGACGACGGTCGAGGTTTCCGCCGCTGCTGCAGGGCAGGCCGCAGCGCTGGGTTTCCACGGAATCAAGACCAAAGGCAAACTCGAAGATCCGCTGGAAGATCGATTCCGTGCGATGACTGAAGCGGCTCCCGGTATCCGCATTGTCATGGATCCGAAGGAGCGCTTCTACACACTCGAGCAAACGCTGGAACTGGCGCGACGAGTGGAGGACTTGAACATCGTCTTCGAGGATCCTTTTCCCAGAGACTTTGATGCCTATCGGCGACTGCGCGAACAGACAAGTGTGTTCATCGTCATGCACTTACAGAGACCACGGCAAGTCATCGAAGCGGTTGGTACACAAGCCGTCGACGGCATCAACATCGCGCCATCAGACTGGTCCTTCCTGAACATGGCGCAGATTGCCGAAGCGGGGGAATTGCCTGTGTGGCAGGCGTCGAATGTCGATCTCGGGCTGTACGACGCCTATCGCATCCACGCCTCAGCAGCTGTGCCGAACTGCACCCTTGCGAGTGACATGATCGGCAACCTGGTGCATGAACACAGCTTGCTGACCGAACCGCTGTTGCAGGATGGCTACGCGAGAGTCCCCGATGGCCCAGGACTGGGTGTCGAGCTTGATGAGGACGCCGTCAAACGCTACGAAGTGTCTGTAGATCCAGCGGGTTAGGGCGCCAGAGTCGGCCCAGCGCGGCTCACTGGCGCTGTATCTCACTGGACTGCGAGGTGGTCATCCAGGGCCTGCTGCAGACGCCGCAGGGCCTCGGGGTTCTGAGCTGATGTGTCCTCGCACTCATTGTGCGTTAGGTCGAAGAGCAACTCCGGGCGTTCGCCTTGCAGGCGTCGAACCTCGGCCGCTGGTATTGTGGTGGGCTCAAAGGTATCGCCACCGCTACGTTTTACCGGGTCGTAGCCACGGATCAGTTTGAATTGGCCATCCGTCACCATGCGCCAAGCACTGAGGCCGGAAAAGACGAAAGGCCGATGGGTCTGTGTCTCGCCACGCAAGTAGGAGGCGAGGGACAAACTGTCCATGTCTGCAGACGGTGTAAGACCGGACCATTCGATGAAAGTGGATGCCAGATCCAGGATCGTCATCGGCGCACCATCCACGCCGCGGTGGGTGACTCCTGGCCCAGCGATGACCAGTGGCACACCTGCAGATGCCTGCAAGGGGGAAACCTTCTGGAATTGGTTATAGTCCCCAAGCATCTCACCGTGATCACTCGAGTACACGACGATCGTATCATCGAGACACCCCCGCTGCGCCAGATGTGTCAGCAATTGGCCAAGGCAGTCGTCGAGATGTTCCACCGTCGCAGCCCAGTTTCTGCGTATTTCCTGGTGTGTCTGGGGTGAGATGTCCAGGGTACAGTGTTCCGGCGGGGGGAAATCTACAGGTGGATTTCGATAGGCGTCATGCATCGACTCGGTGACATCCCACGGATGATGTGGATTCTGCAGATTGACTTCCAGATACCACGGCTGGTCTGCCGGGGCCCGATCGATCAGGGTCTTCGCATTCCGCGTGATCCACGAATCGAAATACGCCTCATCAGGTAGTGACGTGGGAAAGGTCGCCGTCCACACGCCTTCCTGATTGCGTCGCGTGTAGTCATCGAGGTGGATCTGGGCCAGCCCCAACTCCTGCAGATACGTCATATACGTGTCCTGCGGAATTCCGCCATTTCGACGCATCAGGATCGTTGCCTGATTCAACCCGGCATTGAAGATGGCATCACTGAAGCCCCATTCCTCGATACCTTCACGGCCATCGATACCACGATGCAGTCTGGGCGGGTTGCCGGACTGATTGTTTCCCACGTGGTGTTTACCTGCGGCCATGACATGATAGCCAGCCTCATCACGCAGGCGTTGGTGATAGGTCTGTACGCCTTCGGGGAAGTAGGTCTCGTTGCCCCAGACCCTGCAGCGGTCGTACTCGAGTCCTGATGCGAGACATGCGCGCGAAGGGGCACACAGAGGTGAAGGACAGATTGCATGCGTAAACCGACGGCCGCGCTCACCCAGGGCGCGCAGATGCGGTGAGCGAACAGGGATGGCAGGATTCATTTCCAGCCAATCCGGTCGCTGTTGGTCGGACTGTACAAACAGAATGTTGGGTCGACGACTCATTCGGCCACGACAAGGGCAATTTCAAACATCCAGGGCCAGAGCTTGCCCGTCACGAAGATGCGTTCTGTTTCCGGATCGTAGGCGATACCATTTGCGACCCCAGCGGCGGCGCGTTCCCGCGACGTCAACAGTCCTGTCAGATCGATCCAGCCAACGACGGATCCCGTCGCTGGATCGATGCGTGCGATCACATCCGTCTGCCAGACATTCGCCCAGATCTGACCCTCGACAAATTCGAGTTCATTGAGATTGCGAATCAACTGGGTCTCAGTTGCGACCTCGATCTGACCCACTTCGGCGAAGTCTTTTGGGTCGTGAAAGGTGATCGTCGAGGTTCCATCACTCCTGATCAATCGTTCACCATCATGGGTAAGGCCCCAGCCCTCGGAGGCATAGCTGAATGTGCCAAGAGACGTGAGATTTTCGCGATTGTATGTGAACCCCACACCGGATAGCCAGGTCAGCTGAAATACTCGATCCTGCAGAAGTGTGATTCCTTCGCCAAAATATTCTGTCTCAAGCGCCACCTGGCGCAGGACACGTCCAGTCGTCAACTCAACTTCGCGCAGACTGGCAGGGGGCAAGTCAGGGTGTGACCTGAGTCGTATGCCACCGCCGGTTCCTTCGAGAAGAACACCGTTGTCGAAGACCAGGCCCTGCGTCCAGGCATCAGGATCATGGGGGAAGACGTTGACGATTCGGTAGGTATGTCGACTGATCCCTGCCGGCGTGCCCGTCTGATCATCGGCAGCGGGGGTTTCCGTGCCATTCACATCGGCAGGGTCTGTGCCATTGCAGGCGACGAAAATGACGGCCCACGACAGCAGGAAGCGTCTCGAGAATGGAAGAAAATCGATCATGGACCAAGCATACTGGTTGTCCTGGGACACGTCGAGTCCATAGGATACGCGTATGATACGACCATCTGAACGCTTCGACATCGACTGGGATAAGGTGAGTACTGAAGTGACCGCCTTGCTCCAGGATCTCATCCGGATCGACACCACCAATCCTCCTGGCAATGAAACACTGGCGGCCCGTTTTATCGCCACATATCTGGAGAAGGACGGTCTACGTCCCACATTGACCGAGTCGGCCCCCGGTCGTGGCAATGTGACGACACGTCTGACCGGAGGCAACGAGGCGCCTCTGCTCCTGCTCGGGCACACAGACGTCGTCGCCGTGGAGCCTCACATGTGGACGCAACCACCATTCAGTGGTGCCCTTCACGAGGGCTGTGTGTGGGGACGAGGTGCGTTGGATATGAAGAACATGGTCGCAGCTGAACTGATCGTGCTGCTACTGCTCAAGCGACACAAGGTCCCCCTCGATCGTGATATTCTCTATGCGGCTACCGCCGACGAGGAAGCCGGTAAGGGCGATCACGGGCCCGGTTGGCTCCTGGATCATCACCCCGAACAGATCGATGCCCCCGTTATCCTCACCGAGGGCGGTGGGCACGACCTGAGTTTCGAGGGCAAGCGCTTCTATACGTGCCAGGTAGGGCAGAAGGGGATCTGCCGCTTGCGTCTGACGATGCGCGGTAGTCCTGGTCACGGCTCGGTGCCCCATGCTGACAATGCGGTCACCCTGCTGTGTGCGGCCCTGGCCCCTCTCGCCGTCGAAGATCTTCCGCTGCATCCATCGGCTGGGTTGCGCCTGTTTCTGAGCCGACTGGGAGAGGGGCAGGATTCCCTGCTGGCAGCGGATCTGCTTGCCGTGCTCGACGTCGACAGCAGTGATGCGGCGCTGTCCCGATTGCCGATCGACGACAAGACGAGATTGTCTCTGCGATCACTACTACGCAACAGCGTTTCCGTGACGCGCCTGGAAGCAGGAAGCAAAATCAACGTGATCCCCTCCGAGGCGACTGCGTGGATTGATGGTCGCCTTGCTCCAGGCCAGACGCAGGAGTCCTTCCTGCAGGAATTGCGCGTGCTCATCGGCGACCGTGTTGAGGTCGACGTCGACCAATACAGCCCGCCCCTGGAAGCCTCTGCCGATGCACCCATGTTTCGCTGCATCGAAGAGGTGATGGCGAGTGTCGATCCCGGTGTGCCTGTGATTCCCTCCTTGTCGACGGGAGGCACTGATGCCAAGCACATCGTACCCCGACGACCTCAGACTCAGGTCTACGGCTTCATGCCATACAGGCAATCACCCGGCCTGGAAGAGGAGAACCTCATTCACGGACACGACGAGAGAACCCCGGTGAGCGAGTTGCTGTTCGCCACGCGGGTCCTGTTTGATGTCGTATGTAGATACGGCGGTGTCGACTGACTTCTGGCGCTGGACGTCAGCAACCCAACACTTTCTGGAGATCATGATGAGTAACTGGTTCAAGAATGACACGACCTTTCTCTTCATCGGCGACAGCATTACCGACTGTGGTCGTCGAGGTGCCGAGGCACCTCTCGGTGCCGGTTACGTTCGTGCCTTCACCGAGTTGGCGACGGGACGCCACCCGGAGTTGAGTATCCGCTGGCTAAACAAGGGCATTGGTGGCAACAAAGTATCAGACCTGCGGGAGCGCTGGCGCGATGATGTTCTGTTTCATCGCCCTGATCGCCTGTCGATCAAGATTGGGATCAATGATCTGCACACGCATCTGCGTGGTGGGGCCGATGGTGTGTCACCAGAGCGATTTGAAGAGCTCTACAATGAGATTCTGACGATGACGCGAGAAGAGCTCGGGGAAATCCCGATCGTCCTGCTGACCCCCTTCTATATCTCCACCGAGCGCTCGTCATCGACGACTCTGCGTGGCAGTGTCCTCGATCTCCTGCCAACGTATATCGCCACTGTCAGCGCGATGAGTGAGAAATACGATACCCAACTGGTGCAACTGCACGACATGTTCCAGCGGCATCTGCAATTCCGTGACGCAGACACTTTCTGCCCGGAACCAGTGCATCCCAACCACACGGGACACACGCTCATGGCGCAGGCGCTCTTCGACGAGCTCACCTGAGCGCCTGCGCGGGAAGGTCAACGGCTAACAGAAAGAGGGCGCCCTCGAATATCGAGTGCGCCCTCTCTTGTTGATCTGTTCGACACTGACTGTCTGGTTCAGCGTTCGTCGCGGCGAAGATCCAGCCAGTCCCGTTCTTCGGCAGACAAGTCGATGTCGAAGACGGCCGTATTGTTCTCGGCTTCGGCTGGGGTGCGGGCACCGACCAACGCGTAGACGTCGAGTTCTGGATCCTGCAGAACCCAAGCCAGCGCAATCTGTGCGACGCTTGCTCCCTTCTCGCCAGCCAGCTCATGTACGCGGTCGAGTCGTTGCCAGTTGTCCTCGTGCCAGTACGAGGTCACAGAGGAGCCATCCATCTGGCCGCGGATAGATTCGGCATTGTCACGGGTGAGTTGTCCCGAGAAGAAGCCACGGGCAATACTGGACCACGTGAAGAGGGGCATTTTCTGCGCGGCATACCAGGCGCGCTCGCTCGCCTTACCAGGGCCAGAGATGCTTAGACACCCCTCCCAGGGGACTTCCTTTTCGTCGGCAAGACTGTAATTCGGGCTGGACGCGACGAAGCCGACGAGACCCTTCTTGTCAGCGTATTCGTTCGCTTGTTCGATCCGTTCAGCGGACCAGTTCGAGCCGCCGAAGGCGCGAAGACGACCCGCATCGAGTTGCTCGTTCAGTGCATCGACAATAACAGCCACATCAACATCCGGATCATCGCGATGCAAAAGGTGAAGATCGTGGTATCCCGCTCGCTGGCGTGCGAGGGAGTCGGCCAGATCTGCGGCAATGTCGAAGGGGGTTACACGCTTGCGATCACCGGAGTGATGGCAACTTTTCCCTATGACGAAGGCTTCCTCTCTTACGCCGCGTTCCTCCATCCAACGTCCCAGGACGCGTTCACAGGTCCCGCCGCCATATAGGGCAGCTGTATCGAAGGATTGGATACCGGAGGCCCACACGGCATCAAGTAATTCAAATCCCTTTTCCATCTCACGCTCATTGAGCATGATCGTGCCATGCAGAATGCGAGAGACCCGTTTGCTACTCCACTCTGGTTGTCCGTATTCCATTTCGTCTCTTTTCTGATGTTCTTGTTGTATCTCAGCCGTCGCTCGGATATTTGAGCCCCCATGGCTCACGGATCGTGTCCAGAAGCTTCATCAAGGCAAGTGTTTCATCGAGAGGCATGACATCACTTTCGATGCGCCCCTCGCGAAGGCATCTGCCAACCTCGATGGCTTCGTAGTTGTAGCCATTGCCGTCGAGAGGAAATTCTTCGCGAGTCTCCTCGCCGCCGCGTTTGATCGTCAGTGACTCTGACTTGAAGAAGGGGGAGCCGACGCTGATGCTACCCTCGGTTCCGAAGATCTGCACCTCGATCGGGGTGCTCGTGCGCACGGCGCAGCTCAGCACGGCGATCTCACCGCCTGCGTAGCGCAGCAGGAAAGCCGACTGTTCATCAACGCCCGTTGCCCCGATGTCAGCCGTGGACACGACCTGAGATGGAGCGGAGCCCAGAATCATGGAGGCAAAGGACAGGGAGTAGATCCCTACATCCAACAAGGCACCTCCACCCAGGGCGAGGTTAAACAGGCGTCCTTCGGGGTCCACGCCGGCGCGGAAGCCAAAATCGGCCTGAATCATGCGCACCTCGCCGATGGCGCCATCGGCGAGTAACTGTCGCAGGCGCACGACAGCAGGCACGAAGCGAGTCCACATGGCCTCCATCAGGAAGCACTTCTGTGCCCGTGCGACATCGACGACGGTTGCCGCCTCACCGGCATTGACCGTGAAGGGCTTCTCGCACAGAACGGCCTTACCGCTCTGCAGGCAGAGGATGCTATTGTCTTTGTGGAATGGATGCGGTGTCGAGACGTAAATCGCATCTACCTCAGCATCAGCGACTAGCGCCTCGTAGGAGGCATGTCGATGGGCAATATCGAATTCGTCGCCAAAGGCATCAGCTGTCTCCACTGCACGTGAACCAACGGCGATCAGCTGTGCATCGCCGACGCTTGTGAGACCGCGGGCGAACTGCTTGGCAATATTACCGGTACCAAGAATTCCCCAGCGAATGGGGTCTGTCATCGTTTGCTCTTTCTAAAGGTCTGCGTCAACGGGTGTGGCAGGGTTGCATCAACTCTGCAGGGCATAGTCACGTCCATTTTCGAACATTCGCATCCATGGACTGAACTGTTTCTTGCGCCATGAATTCGGGGCCCATGAGAATTGCAGATTGCGGAATACACGCTCGGGATGGGGCATCATGAGAGTGACCCTGCCGTCGAGACTGGTCACGGCAGTAATTCCTTCGGGTGATCCATTCGGATTTGCCGGGTGCAGCGCTGCGACCTGACCACGGTGGTCGACAAAACGCAGGGCGACCTGACCGGCTGCCGCCAACTGCGGTGCATGCGCGGGGGAGACGAATTGTGCGCGCCCTTCTCCGTGGGCGACAGGAACCGGCAGGCGAGCTCCAGTCATGCCACGGAGCAAGACGGAGTTCGTCTCCTCCACCTGAACCGTCGACAATCGTGCCTCAAATTGTTCAGAACGATTGCGCACGAAGTGGGGCCACGCATCGGCCCCCGGAATCAGTTCGTCCAACAAGGACAGCATCTGGCAGCCATTGCACACGCCGAGGGAGAAGGTGTCGGTGCGCTCGAAGAAGGCGGCAAACATGTCGCGCAGTGACTCGTGGTGTAAGACGGATCGCGCCCAACCCGCTCCCGCACCCAGCACATCCCCATAGCTGAATCCACCACAGGCGGCGAGGCCGGCGAAAGCCGACAGATTCGTTCGTCCCTGCATGAGATCGGTCATGGTCACATCAACAGCATCACAGCCGGCTTCATGAAAGGCTGCCGCCATTTCCACCTGGCCATTGACCCCTTGCTCACGCAGGATGGCAACCTTCGGTCTCCTGTCGACGACAGCTGGTGGGGCGCCAAATTCAAAGGGGACGGTTGGCTGCAGACCTGGGTCTGTGCGGTCTCGGATCGTCTCGTATTCTTCATTCGCCGAGGTGGGTTCGTCACGGCGAGCCTGCATGCGCCAGGTGAGCTCTGACCACGTACTATGCAGCTCACCCAGCTCTTCCTGATACAGCATCCGCCCATCGACACCTTTTATGGCCAGTTGATCCGTGTCGTTCACTTCGCCGACTCGTCGACAGTGATCGGTCAGCCCTGACGCAGTGATCAAGGCATCAATCCTTTCAGCGTCGGCTGATCTTACCTGCAGAAGAACACCGACCTCCTCGGCAAACAGCTCAGCAAGTGGATCCTCGCTGCTCAAGGTGATCGCGACACCCCGGCGACCGGCGAAGGCCATCTCGGCGACCGTGGTCAACAGACCTCCATCGGAACGGTCATGGCAGGCCAGCATCAGATCTTCCTGCAGCAACTTCTGTGTCAGTTCAAAGAGTCGACGTAGTGTCGTCGCATCGACATCGGGAATGTCGCTGCCGTGACGGTCAAAGACCTGGTCAAGGCTGGAGCCACCCAGGCGATTGCGGCCCTTTCCCAGATCGATGAGGAGCAATTGCGTCTGCGACTCTTGTTTCAGCTCTGGGGTCACGACGCGGCGCACATCTTCCACGGCCGTAAAAGCAGACACCACGAGACTCATGGGCGCCGTGACGGTATGGTCCTGACCTGCATCATCCTGCCAGACGGTCCGCATGAACAGAGAGTCCTTGCCCACAGGAATTGCTACGCCCAGTTCCGGACAGAATTCGAGTCCGACTGCCTCGACGGCGCGAAAGAGGGCGATATCCTCGACGTCGTCGTCGCAGGCACACATCCAGTTGGCTGAGAGTTTGATGCGCTCGATGTCACCTATTGGCACACCGGCCAGATTGGTCAGCGCCTCTGCGATCGCCAGCCGACCACTGACAGGGCCGTCTGTGACCGCAAGCGGTGCGCGCTCACCCATCGATATGGCCGATCCCGTCGTGGCACGGAAGCCCGTAGTCATCACGGCACAGTCCGCCACAGGAACCTGCCAGGGGCCTACCATCTGATCTCGTGCGACATTCCCTGTGACTGTGCGATCCGCGATCGTGATGAGGAAACTCTTGTCCGCAACCGTCGGAAACCGCAGGACGCGATCGATCGCATCCGTCAGTTCGATGTCGCTGCGGTCAGTTTGCCGGGAGATCGGGGCTGGAGTCTGTACGTCTCGCAGCATCTTCGGTGGCTTGCCGAGGATCACCTCGAGGGGCAAAGCCTCGACGGGCTCGACGCCATCGAGCAACGAGTCTCGCAGGCTCATGCGGCCATCATCGGTCACGGTCCCGACCACCGCGAAAAGGCAGCGTTCCCGGTTTGCCAACTCTTCGAATTTCGCCAGATCATCGGCGCTCACAACCAGGACATAGCGTTCCTGGGCCTCGCAACTCCAGATCTCCATCGGGCTCATGCCCGGTTCGTCATTGTGGATCGCCCGCAGGTCGAACAGGGCACCTGCATCTTCGACGAGCTCCGGGCACGCATTCGACAGCCCTCCGGCGCCGACATCATGAATGGAGCGAATTGGGTTGTTTGTACCCATCTCCACACAACGACTGATCAGTTCCTGGCAGCGACGCTGCATCTCGGGATTCTCTCGCTGCACCGAGGCGAAATCCAGCTCCGCCAGATTGCTTCCCGTATCCATGGAGGACGCATAGCCGCCACCAAGACCGATCAACATGGCTGGGCCGCCAATCTGAATCACTACGTCGCCTGCCCGTGGAGATAATTTCTCCACCTGCTCTGCGTCGATGAGTCCCGCTCCACCGGCAACCATGATCGGTTTGTGGTAGCCCCGATGGCGTCCATCTACGACTTGCTCGAAGGTGCGAAATACGCCCAGCAGATTGGGACGACCAAACTCGTTGCCGAATCCTGCCCCCCCAAGGGGCGCCTCCATCATGATGTCGAGGGGCGTTGCAAGACGAGACGGGTGGTCGGCGATCACCGTCTCCCATGGCTGCGGCGATTCGGGTAGACGCAAGTGTGATACATAGAAGGCACACAGGCCCGCCTGCGAATGTGAACCACGTCCCGTTGCGCCCTCATCACGAATCTCACCGCCCACGCCCGTCGAAGCACCTGGGAATGGGGAGATCGCTGTGGGGTGATTGTGGGTTTCCACCTTGCAGATGATGTGTGTCGATCGATCTGTAAAGCGATAGGTGAAGTGGTCACCATCGGGGCGGAAGACGGATGCCGCATGTCCTTCGATGACGCCCGAGTTGTCGGAATAGGCGGTAATCGTGTGCTGCGGATGCACGGCATGTGTGTGCCGGATCATCGAGAACAGGGAGTGCTCGAGGGCCTCGCCGTCGATGATCCAGTTGGCATTGAAGATCTTGTGGCGACAGTGCTCGGAATTGACGTTGGCGAACATGACCAATTCCACATCCGTGGGGTCACGCTGCAATTGCCGCGCGTAGGCCTCAAACAGATAGTCGATTTCGTCTTCTGCCAGGGCCAATCCCATTTCACGATTCGCCGTCTCGAGTGCCAACCGGCCCTGGGCGCCGACGGCAATGGTTTGCAGTCTCCTCGGCTTGACCTGCTCAAACAGCACATCCGGATCACCGATGACGGCCTGCGTCATGCGATCATGCAAAAGAGGATGAAGTGGCTGCAGGGCCGTAGAATTCAGCTCAGCGTTGTTGGTTGAGGCGAAACTGTAGACGGTTGCCCGTTCGACCCGCTCGACCTCACTCAGACCGCAGTTTCGGAGGATGTCCGTCGCCTTCGTCGACCAGGGAGATGTCGTGCCGGGGCGCGGCGTGATCAGCAGGCGCGTGGCATTCGACGTGAGACCGCCAGCCAGGGGATTCGCATCGAGGATAGAGGCGAGGCGAGAGACCAACTGGGTCTCGTCGCTGGATGTATCCTTTACGTGGACCAAATAGACAAAACGCGCTTCGAGAGCGTCTACCTCTCCGACCGCCTCACGGCAACGGGCGCGCAGGGCCTCAAGACGGAAGGTCGACAGTGCATCGGGACCAGCGAAACTCAGCAGGGACATCCAGGGCTCGCCCACGGGGAGGGGTGAGTGCTGCAAACGCACATGGGTTGATCTTGGACACAGAACGTAGCGGTGCCGGCGGATCCCTTCAAGCTACTGGCATGAAAGGGATCCCAAATGTCCTTTACCAACTTCAAATGGGCGTGTATGTTCTATGCTCAATTGAAGTTAGGAGTGTTTTGCCAAGCGCAAAGTCCGCCATGTCTGAGCGGCAGGGCTGGGCATTTTTTACGCGATCCTGATCTTCCCAACCTCTTCCTGACGGCGTCAGCTGTCAAAGACCAACCCGGGTGGCGCCATGCGTCCCATCGATTTCTCCAGCGCAAATCGAGAATATGTAGAGGCGCTCTACGAGCAATACTGCGCCGATCCATCTTCCGTCGATCCGGAATGGGTGGTCTTCTTCCGTGGTTTCGACTACGGCTTCCAACTCAGCGAAGAAGAGCGGGCCGACTCGGTTGATGGTTCTGAGGTGGTGGTGGCACCTGCAACAGGGGTTCGCGATGTTGCCGTTCCAACCTCGTCCACATCCGCATCACCTGCCGTCACCACGCCCGACTCGCCGCCGGGGCCTGAGCGCCGCAAGCGTGAACGCACAGACAAGGGCGTCGTCGCCGTGGTCCGTGCCTACCGACATCGCGGCCACTTTATCGCCAAGCTGGATCCTCTCGGCAACAATCGTGACTCTCATCCTCTGCTTGAACTGTCTGAATTCGGTCTGTCTGAGGATGATCTCGACAAGGGCGTGGGCTTCGGCACATTCCGTTACAAAACGGACGGGTCCCTGCGTGATTTGCTGGATAAGTTGCAGGAGACCTACTGCGGCACGCTAGGGCTCGACACGATGTCCACGGCCGACAAGGATCAGGAGAACTGGCTCGAAGAGAGAGTCGAGCCAAATCTTGGACGACTCACCTTCTCAGCCGAAGAACGCAAGCGACTGCTGTTTCTTCTGATCGAGACGCAGGCGTTTGAGCAGTTTCTACACACTCGATACATCGGCCAGAAGAGATTCTCTGTCGAGGGTGGCGATACCTTATTACCACTGATGGATGCTCTCGTGGAGAGTGGAAGTGCCCTTGGCGTCGAGGAGATGGTCGTAGGCATGGCCCATCGTGGCCGCTTGAATGTGCTCGCCCATCTGATGCACAAGCCGTACGAAGTGATCTTGTCCGAATTCGAGGGCGCCACGCGTGGCGCGGGCGCCGAGGATGAGGGGGATGTGAAATACCATCAGGGTTACTCGTACGATTTCGTGACAAGAGGCGGTGGCCGCATGCATCTGTCTCTGAGCCCGAATCCGAGTCACCTGGAGTTGGTCAATCCCATCATCGAAGGGATCGTGCTGGCCAAGCAAGACAATCTCAACGACCGGGAGCGTACGCGCGTCGTGCCGATCCAGGTTCATGGTGAGGCGGCCTTCACCGGTCAGGGCACTGTCGCAGAGACGCTGAATCTGTCACAGTTGGAAGGCTACTGGAATGGTGGCACGATTCATATCATCATCGACAATCAACTCGGGTATACGGCCACTCCCGAGGAAACGCGTTTTACATCCTATCCCACCGATATTGCTCGACAGATCCAGGCGCCCGTCTTCCATGTCAATGCCGACGACCCAGAGCAGGTGATTCACGCGGCTCGATTGGCCATCCAGTTTCGACAGGAGTTCCAGCGTGATGTGTTGATCGATCTGAAGTGCTATCGACGACACGGCCACAATGAAGCGGATGATCCGACGGTCACTTCGCCGCTGATGTATCAGCAGATTGCGCCACACCCGACGGTTTCGGAGCTCTATTCGCAACAGCTGATCGCCGATGGAGTGATCACTGAACAGGAGCTTGATGAGATGCGCGCCGATGTGCACGCGACCCTTGAGCGCAGCCAGGAGAAGGCGAAACGGCTGAAGGTGAAGCCTCGTACCAACACCTTCGGAGGCGTCTGGCAGGGGATGAGTTGGGCCGGCAATGATTGGGCGTCGGATACGGACGTGCCGCACAGTGCACTCAAACGGATCGCCAAGGTGTTTACGACCTTTCCTGAAGAGTTCTCGCCGCACCGTACGGTAGAACGAATCAACAAGCAGCGGCAGGAGATGGTGGAGGGTAGTCGGCCCGTTGACTGGGGGTGCGCCGAGATGCTCGCCTTCGGCAGTCTCTTGCAGGAGCATGTTCCTGTTCGTCTTGTGGGCCAGGATGCACAGCGAGGGACCTTCGCCCACCGACACGCGGTCTGGCACGATGTAAAGACGGGTGAACGTTATTCTCCCCTTGCCCACCTGGGTCACGGCCAGGCCGAATTCGTCGTGCTCAACACCATGCTCTCCGAACTCGCTGTCCTGGGGTATGAATACGGGGTTGCCTCCGCCGATCCTCGCCGGCTTGTGATGTGGGAGGCCCAGTTTGGCGACTTCGCCAACGGTGCGCAGTTGGTCATCGATCAATACATCTCCAGTGCCGAGGCAAAATGGCACCGCATGTGTGGTCTTGTGATGCTGCTGCCCCACGGCTACGAGGGCATGGGGCCGGAGCACTCAAGTGCACGTCTCGAGCGCTTCCTGCAGTTGTGCGCCAAGGGGAATATGCAGGTCGTGTATCCGACGACACCGGCACAGATATTCCACGTCTTGCGCCGCCAGATACATCGCAATTTTCGCAAACCATTGATCGTGATGACGCCGAAGAGTCTCCTGCGTCACAAGTTGTGTGTTTCGCCGATTGAGGAGCTGGCGGATGGCAGTTTTCACGATGTAATCGACGACGAAACGATCAGCGATCCCGAGAAGGTGCGTCGCGTGATTCTGTGTACTGGCAAGATCTACTATGACCTCTTTGCGACACGGGATGAGCGCGGCCTGAGCGAGGTTGCCCTGGTGAGGGTGGAGCAGTTGTATCCATTTCCAGAAGCCGATCTGCGTCAGGCGATAGACCGTTATCCACGTGCAGAGGAATTTCTTTGGGTGCAGGAAGAGGCTCTCAATATGGGGGCGTGGTATTTCCTTCAGCCCCTGCTCGACGAGTTGCTGCCAGCTGACGTTGATCTCAGATACGTTGGTCGGGACGAAGCTGCGAGCCCAGCCGTTGGTGATGCACGGCAGCATCAATCCGAACAGACCGAGATCGTCGATCAGGCACTTGATATCGACAACCGCGAACTACGCCTCGAAGATGTACAGCGCAGCCGTCAGGCCGAAGGCCAGGGCGGCACGGGCAGCTGATTGCACCAACTCAACTACTGACAGAACAGGCAGGACCGATGGTCATCGACGTCGATGTTCCCGAGATGGGGGAGTCCGTCAGTGAGGTTACCGTCCTTGAATGGCTAAAGGGGGAGGGTGATTTCGTCGAGAAGGATGAGCCGATCTGTGTATTGGAGACTGACAAGGCGAATGTCGACCTCCCGTCACCTGCGTCGGGCACACTGCAGCAGGTGAAGCAGGTTGACGACACGTTGAATGTGGGTGAACTCCTTGCCCGGATCGACGAGTCCGGAAAGCCGTCGGCTGCGGCCGAGCCGGCACCGGTGGCCACACCGGCTCCTGCCCCGCCGCCAGAACCTGTCGCGGCACCTGCCAGCGAACCGGCAGCTGTCGTGTCTCCACCGGTCGCAGTGAGTCCGCCTGCATCGACCGCCTCTGGAGCCACGGACCTGGATGGTCTGAGTCCGGCAGTGCGCCGACTCGTCGAGGAAAATGGGCTTGATGCGCGTCAGATTGCCGGCACGGGCCGTGGGGGACGGCTGATCAAGCAAGATGTCCTGGCCTTCCTCAAGGAGAGAGAAAACGACGCGCGCGACAATCAATCTGCGGCGTCGGCACCTGCACCCGTACAAGTAGCCGCGTCACCGGGGCCCGCACCCCAGGTACCCGAACCGGCGACGGTCGCACAGCAGGCGCCTGCATCTGCGGCGCCGGTAGCCGGGGCAAACGATGTCGCGGGGACGCGCTCGGAGCCCATGTCGCGTCTGCGCAAGCGGGTTGCTACACGCCTCGTTGAGGCGCAGCGCACGGCGGCCATGCTGACAACCTTCAACGAGGTCGACCTGTCCGAGGTGATGGCTGTCCGTAAGCGTCACAAGGAAGCCTTCATGAAAAAGCACGGCGTCTCTCTTGGATTGATGTCCTTCTTTTCCAGGGCCGTCGTGATTGCCCTGCAGGAGATTCCCAACCTCAATGCGTCCATCGTCGACGATGACATTGTCTATCACGACTTCGTGAATCTGGGAATCGCTGTGTCGACTGAACGTGGGCTTCTGGTTCCGATTCTTCGCAATATTCAGGATCTGTCCATGTCACAGATCGAGGCCGAGATCAAACGTCTCGCGCTGGCAGCAAGAGACAACAAGCTGGCTCTCGACGAGCTGAGTGGTGGCACCTTTTCGATCACGAATGGCGGCATTTTTGGTTCCATGATGTCTACCCCTATTCTGACGCCGCCACAGAGTGGAATCCTTGGTATGCACGCGATCAAGGAGCGCCCCATCGCCGTCGACGGTGACGTCGCTATTCGCCCCATGATGTATACGGCGCTTACCTATGACCATCGCCTCGTCGATGGTCAACAGTCTGTGACATTCCTCGTGCGCCTCAAGGAGTTGCTCGAGGATCCCGCACGACTGATGCTCGAGATCTGAGGCCGCGTGAGCGAGACGTATGATCTGATTGTTGTTGGTGCCGGCCCCGGTGGTTACGTCGCCGCTGTACGCGCTGCTCAACTCGGAATGCG
>Ga0233434_1000681_pt1 | contig 36763 bp, 36 predicted proteins | sample SI_122_August201_4_FD_182738 | JGI IMG/M metagenome (GOLD analysis project Ga0233434, IMG submission 182738) | Seawater microbial communities from Saanich Inlet, British Columbia, Canada - SI_122_August2016_120_MG | ecosystem: Environmental > Aquatic > Marine > Inlet | place: Canada: British...
TTAGAAGTTGATCCGTCTTTTTTATTAGGAGTTATGGGAAATCAAATTATTTATCCAGAAAATAATCCCGGAACTAGAAATTCATTTTCATGCGGACAAAGTCGACAAGCTGTATCTGTGTATCATAGTAACTTTGCATCTCGTATAGATAAATCAGGTATTTTATTAAATTGTGGTCAAATACCTCTAGTAAAATCGCGTTATCTTGAGTATTTAAATAAAGAAGAACAACCATATGGTGTAAATACAATTGTAGCAATTATGAGTTATACTGGGTATAATGTTGAAGACGCTATTTTGATCAATAAAGGTTCTATTGATAGAGGACTGTTTCGTACTACTTATTTTTCTATGTATGAAGATCATGAAGAAAGTTCAAAAGTTACTGGATTAAAAAATTCTAAATTTGCAAGTGTAGAAAAAAATAATGTTATCAATAAAAAAAAAGGATACGATTATAGCCATTTAGATGATTACGGTATGATAAAAGAGGGTACTGAGTTAAATGATAAAACTATTGTAATAGGAAAAATACAATTTAATATGGAAAACCAAGATATATGGATAGATGATTCTGTCAAACCTAAAAAAGGTCAACTAGGATTTGTTGATAAGGCGTTTATCACAAATAATGAAGATGGGTTTAATACCGCAAAAGTGAGAATTCGCGAGGAACGTATTCCAGCTATAGGCGATAAAATGGCCTCACGAGCTGGTCAGAAAGGAACAATTGGTTTGATTATTCCTGAAAATGATATGCCTTTTACTTCTGACGGATTGAAACCAGATTTAATTATAAATCCTCATGCTATCCCTTCACGAATGACTATTGGACAAATATTAGAATCGTTATTTGGAAAATTATGTACGAGTTATGGTGCTTTTGGCGACTGTACCGCATTCAAAATAAAAGGTATTAATTATACTACATATGCACCTTTAATGGTGAAAGCAGGTTTTAATTCTAGTGGTAATCAAGTTATGTATAATGGAATGACCGGTGAAACTCTTGCATCCGATATTTATATCGGTCCAACCTATTATATGCGGTTGAAACATATGACTAAAGATAAAATAAATTATCGTGCGAGAGGACCAAATAACGTACTAACTAAACAACCGGTACAGGGGCGCGCAAATGATGGAGGATTACGTATTGGAGAAATGGAACGCGATGGTGTTTTAGCGCATGGCATGTCTTATTTTTTGAATGAATCGTTTTTAGTAAGAGGAGATGAATATTTTATTGCAGTTTGTAATAAAACAGGTTGTTTGGCTATCTATAATAAATCCAAAAATTTATTTTTGAGTCCATTAGCAGATGGTCCAATTAAATTTTCTACAACATCTGATGGAAAAATGAATGTTGAAAATGTAAGTAGATATGGTCGATCTTTTAGTATTTTAAGAGTACCTTATGCGTTAAAATTATTTATTCAAGAGTTAGAGGTTATGAATATACAAATGAGAATTATTACTGATGAAAATATAAATAGAATAGAAAGTATGTCATATTCATCTAATCCTGTATTATTATTAAATAAACAAGATACTTTAGAACAGTCTGTTCTACATTATGGATCGTTAGTTCGTCTAGCACTGCAAAGAAAAAAAACCAAACGAGATAAAATTGAGGTAGAAAGTGAGAGCGATAATCCTTTTGAAGGAGTAAACGTACTAAAGATTACAGATGATCAGAAAAAATATAGTTTAACCGGAAGCGAAACTGGTGAGGATGCTTTAAAACCAGAATTAACCCAGGATATGTTAGAAGATCCATCTAAGACCTTTTATAAAGAAGAAACACTGGAAGACGGGATAAAAAAAATGGTGACAAAGTACCCTCCTCCATATGATATAATTGGATCATTAAGTAAAAAAGATCAAAGGTGGTTAATACAGCAACCTATGATGATTCAACAAAAAATATTAAAAGAAATTTATGATAAACAATCATATTTATTATTACGACAAAAAGATAAATTTCAAGAAGGTAAGGTAGATACTCCATTTTTAAAACCTCCAATTGAAAGTAGTGATACACAGACATCGTCTATTTATAATCCAACAGATATATCTCAGCTACCGAATGTATCTGTAAAACAAGAGATAGAAGAAATTCCTAGTGATTCGCCGCAATTTGATCCACTAGCTTCTGCAGATGTAACGGTGTCTACAGCAACCACTCCTCCATCCGATTATGTTTCTCCTGAATATGCTGAATCTACAAATTCAATCGAAAATAATCAATCAAATGAAAAAGAAGAGCCCAAAACTATTTTAGAAGTAGAAGATTTATCCGAAATTCCTGTAAAAGATGGTTCTGATGAAAAAGATGAAAATAATAAAGAAGATAAAAAGATTATTTCAATAAACACTGAAAGTCTTATTAATAAAACAGATGATACAAATAAAATAGTGAATATTAAATAAAAAATTGATTTAAATATGTAAAAATTAATACATATAACAAATATATAATGACTCAGGCACCTATTCTAATAAATGATATTTTTAATTCTCGAAAAATAATTTTGGAATTAATGGATAAACAAGGTTATGACATCTCCAATTTTGAAAATTTTGGCGTAAATGAAGTAAATATTTTAAGACAAAATAATCAATTAGATCTTATTTTAGAAAAAAAAAATAAAGAAATATCCGAAAAAATTTATATTCGATATTATTTAGGTAGATTGTTACCACAAAATATTCATGAAATGATTGAAGATCTATTTGTTATAGAGGAGATGTTAACAAAAAATGACGTCTTATATATAATTATTAAAGACGAACCAAATGAAACCATGTTAAATGAATTAAAGCAAATATGGGAAGAAGAAGGTATATTTATTATAATAGAATCCCTAAAACGATTACAATTTAATATTTTAAATCACTCGCTTGTACCTGAACATATAAAATTAAATGAAGATGATATAAGTGATATGATGAAAAAATATAATATAAATAATAAAAACCAATTACCGCAAATATCTAGATTTGATCCGGTTTCTAGAGCTATTTGTATGAGACCAAATGAAGTATGTATGATAAAAAGGAGTAGTAAAACGGCAATTGAAAGTAATTATTATCGCGTTTGTGTAAATTAAAATGATTTCTAATATTGAAATTTTAGAATAGGACAAATTTAATTTTTATATTTTTTTTATGCAAAAAATAAATATATGTTTATATGTAAAATATGTATAAACATTTATTAGAAGTATTTAATTACTCAGATAAATTGAGATTAGGAGATAAACACGATGGTGGATATATAATTTGTAATCTGGAAGGAGATTATAATTGTTATATTAGTTGCGGAGTATCAAACGAAGCAAGTTTTGATAGAGATTTTTTAAATTTATATCAAAATATTGGGAAAAATAATTCTTTTGCTTTTGATGGAACTATTGATGATTATCCATGGCATTTCACCAAAGATATAACCTTTATTAAAAAAAATATTTCTAATGTAAATGATAATAATCATACAAATTTAAACTACTTAATTGATAAATATGATAAAATATTTTTAAGTATAGATATAGAAGGGAGTGAATATCCATGGTTATTATCTTTAACCCAAGATAAATTAAAAAAATTTAAACAAATTGCCATAGAATTTCACGGAATAAATGACAATACTTGGGGATCTCCATTAATTGATAAAATTAAATGCTTAGAAAAACTTAATCAAACTCATTATATCGTACACGCTCATGGAAATAATCATTCGGGTATTGAAAATAATATTCCTGATGTATTAGAAATTACCTATATTAATAAAAACAATATAGTAGGTATTCCAGTAAAAAATAAAACATTATTACCAATTAACGGGTTGGATTATCCAAATAATTCATCGATATCTGATTATAAACTAAATAAATATCCGTTTGTTGATAGTATAATAATAGGAAGTAGTGAAACAAATACCAAAATTATAAAGTTAGATCAAATATACCCAAAAGATACTCATTTAAAATTTATTCATGATTATAAAGATACATTTACTTATAAATTTAATGGTTATCATTTAAGTATAACAAGAACAGATGAATCAATCGGATGGGGACAAGATTTATATGGTTATCTATAATATTTAATATCTATCGTAATTATATATATGAGTCATTCTCCAGATGGATCACCCCCATCATCTCCAAAGGGAGACCGATTAATAGAATATACATTAGACCCACCTGTTACTCCGCGTACAGAATGGATGCAAAAAGCAAACCAGAATAAAATTCCTGGAAATAATTTAGAGATCGGAAAATATTATTATATTATTGAACCCTTTCCTAGAAGGGTGTATATGCAATCAAACAATCCAAATACTAAACCATTTTTTATTTTTGCAAGTGGTAAATGTGAAGAAATCAATATAAACAAGCGTAATACACGTGAAAATGACCATCCATATTATGCTCGATTTACACACGTTCAAGTGTTAAAATCCAGAACAGAATCCTACCACTTATTAACTCGATTTACTCCAAAAGAAGGCAAAACACCTACTGTAAATGCACGTGGACCGGAAGGCGACGTCAAATTCAACGATTTCCAATACAATCAAAAAAGTATCGATAAATGTTTCCCGACTTGCAGTTTTTATTTCCCACAAAACCGTGCCACACATATGTTTATAAAGTTTTCGGAAGCAAAACAAAAAAAACTTGAATACGATAAAGCTTTATATGAAAAAGCAATTCTTGAAACGTATCAGAAAGGGCAATATGTACTCAATAAAATAATAAACAATCAAACTCTTACCGAGTCCGAACAGAGCGAATATAAAAATCTAATTAACGATTTTCAATCAAATGCTTGGTATAAAGATATTATGGAAGATAAAAAAGGAGGCATGAGAACTACAAAAAAAGGAAGAAAACGAAACAAAAAGAAACATCGAACGAAAAAAAAGCATAGAACCAATCACAATAAATAAGCATATTCATTCTCACTGTATATTCAAACCGGTGATATTAATATAAAGAATAATCCATAATAATACATACTATTATGGATTTTCAATCTCCTTTAAAAGAAATATTTACAATTTATGGAAAACCTGGATGTAAAAACTGTAGAAAAGTTAAAGAATTATTAGATGATAATAATAGAAAATATGAATATATCGATTGTCAAGACTATTTGATAAATAATCATGACGAGTTTATAAAGTTTTTAAAAAAACGTACAAGAGAAAAGACAATTTTGTTTCCGGTTATTTTTTTAGACGATAAATTTATAGGAAGTTATAGCCAACTGGTAAAATATTTCAAACAAATAAATGAATTAGATAAATGTTTTTAATTATATTCATAATATATATATATTATGGGACGTCCTAATAATTTTCACGAAGTTGATAATGATGTAAACGAACTATTGAATAATATGGTAACTCCTGAATCATTAAAAGAAAAATTACGTAACGAATTAAAAAAAATGCCGCCATTAATGATGGAATTTAAACGAAGTTTTATATCTCATTTTATGAACCCTTCTTATGATGAAGGGGAAAATTTGTATTCTCAATCACAATCACAGATACATTCTTTTTCATCTGAATTATTAGATAATAAAAATGCGGCCCATAGTAATACAAATAAGATGAACAACTATTTATTATTTTTTAATAAAGAAATTAAAAAATTGAGAGTAGAAAATAATAAGTTAAAACGAAAATATTTTCATTTACATGAAATAGCAGATACTTCCATTGAACGAATTGGTGATTATGAAACAATTTATGAAATACAATACTTAAAAAATTGGGCTCTTTTTCTTTCATTAATTGCTGCTGGAGGAATAATTAATATGGTATTTAAACCACGTGAAATAAAACTATAACTAGTTATATCAAGATACTAAGTAGTATGTATTAATATATTCAAATAAAAATCTAATATATTAATATGAATAACGATAAAAATAGTAGAATACAGTGTAAAACTGATTTTGGACAAAAAGGAGATCCAGATTATATGTGTCCGCAAGATTTACCAAAATGTGGTAATTTTATACCAATTGGTAAAGATAGACAATTAGGCACTTGTTTTAATCCAAGTAAAGAAAACATTTTGACAACTTCTGTAGATTTAGAAACTTTAAAATTGGAATTTCAACGTACTTTGGCTATGTATAATAAAGAACAACAACAATATCTTAAACATTTAGCAGGGAAAGATAAACAAGTATTATTTGGTTTAGGGGGAGGAGGAGGTGAACACTCAAATGGATACGGATTAGGTAGTTTATGGATATATAAAGATGATGTTTGGCAGAAAATAGATGATAATTCTAACAATAATATATTTACTATCAATCCAGGTTACGGAGATAAATTATTAATAGGGTGTAATGGTGGTGCTCAAATCGTATATAAAACCAGTATTGAGGGCGATTGGCAGACATGGAATATGGGAGGTGGAGGAATTATTTCTGCAGTTATAACTCCAGAAGGAGGGATGATAGGAGTTGGTGGAGGTGGTGGAATTTACACTCAAGCAAGTGAAGGAGATTCTTGGGTAGGAGCTCAATCATCCGATAATATTCCGATTCGTACCATTACTCTAGCTCCTGATAATAGTTTATGGGGAATTGGCTTAAACGATAATTATATTTATAAAAAAGACTCTTATAAAAATCTAGCAAACCAAAATTGGAAACAAATGACAGGAAGTTGGGCAAACTTTAATGATTTAACGATTTCGTCAAATAATAATATTTTTGGTGCAGGTAGAAATGTGAATTTTTTTAGTGGGTGGTATGGATACACATATATGCATCCTGATTATAATACAATAAATATGAATAATACCCAAAGCTGGGCAGACGGACTACTATCAAATTCATGTTGTATTATATCACTTGCAAGTATTAAACCACGTAGTATGAAGACGATTTCAAATGCCTCTTACTTTGGTACATTAATTTCTGATAACACAAATTCGAGTTTAGAAAAATGTAAAGCTCTTTGTTCCAGTGATATGACGTGCAAAGGAGCCAGTTTTAATTCAACAGATAATAGTTGTAAATTATATAGCGATGGCGAAATATTACCATCACAGGAAAAAACAGCTATATTGCCTGAACTAGGTGCATCGGCAGAGAGATTAGCAAAATTAAATGATAAACTGAATGGATTAAACAGTCAATTATTAACGACGATTAATCAGAAAGGACAACCCAAATACGATAAGTTATTAAAAAATTCACAACTAAGCTCAAAGGAAATGATAAAAATGAAAAAAATGTTAGAAAAAGAAAAAATCGCAATTCGTAAAGTTCAAAGAGAAGTTCGAGAGATAAATGAAGTAAATGAAAGCGAATCTATACAAACAACCAGTCACTATTATGCATATATATTATTATTTTTAATAGCAATTTTATGTATTGCAGCAATAATGTATACAGGAAAAGTGTCACCAAAACAAAGTGGTGGTATGTATAGCGGAATATCTGGTGCGACTAGTATTTTTTCGAATATTCGGCTATAACTATTTATATAAATTACTTTTTCTACTATAATTATATAATGAGTAATGAAAATTTAATGAACCAATTTAATGAATTATTAGATAAATATAAAAATACTTATTCAGAATATATAGACGCGGTTAATAATGGAGAAAGTTCGCAAAGTACTCAACAATATGGTGAAGAATTAGAGAAAATTAATAGTAAATTAATGAATATTAACCAACAAATTATTCATAATAATCGAAATACAGTAAAGCAATTTAATGATTCCGCAAAGGATAATCAATCTACTATGAAATTATTACTAGCAAATGATAATATGTTACAAAACGAAAGAGCTGAAATTGCGCGACTAGTCCACGAAAATAGATCCGTTGAAGAAGCTCGTAAAGAATCAGAAATAACTACTACTATGTACTATTATCACTATATAATTTTTACATTTCTAGCAATTTTATGCCTTTTTCTATTTTTTAAATTTTCTACACCAATTAGCCAAAAAGGTGGTGGAGGTAAATATTTTTATTCAGAAGTAGTTTTTTTATTTAGCATTATATTCATTAGTTTAGGGTTTAATTAAATATAAATAAAAAATTCATATATTATTAATATAATATATGAAAGAAAATCAATCTATTTTATCACAGCAAGGATATCAATTTAATCATTTACAAAAAGAAATTACTACGAATACGTTTAATCATCAAGAGGAAGATATGAAAGAATCTTTTGAAACAACCAGTATGTCACAGTCATCGCAAGATGTTTTAAAAAACACAAAGTTCAACTCTAAACAAAACGCTGAATTAATACATGAATATAAGAGTTTATTAAAAGAATATAATAAAGCAAAAATCAATCTAGTAAAAAATACCAAAAAATATTCGAAATTTAAAAAAAATAAATATCTAGGGAAAAATCTACAAATTGGACAAGGTGTATTTTATATTACGCATGAAGGTATCGCAAAATGGTATCCAAACTGGAATTCTGTGGGTAAATTAGGATGTCCTACTCAATCAAATATAGATACGACTTTTGCTAGTGACGAATGGAACAATACGTGGGCGTCGCCCGGAGCAAAACTACCCACAACCCCTCCTTTTATAACAGGTACACCTATGTCTGGTTCTACAGACGGTCAAGCGTGTGGATTATCAGGTAAGAATGTTTATGTAAACCAAATGGTTTCGGATACAACTGTCACTTATGATAACAGCTATATTGATAACGGGAGCGCTAATCTTACATGGACCGGAGGCGAACCGCCCGATCCAGTAGTGGTTCAAAATCCGAATTTCAGTAGCCCAACTATAGCCGATAATAGTTTTCAATATTTAGGTAGTGCGGCATCTGTTGATAGTAGTACGGTTCCAGGATGGCTTTTTTACGGAGGCGTCCTTTTAAATAATTCAACGGCATGGGGATATCCAACACCTTATCCGAATGGTAATCAGTGTTGTAGTCTTCAAAACACCGGTTATGTTGGACAAACAATTTCAAATATGGCATCTGGAACATATACATTAACATTCTATGCATGTGGAAGACCGTGGGGAGCTGGGCCGAACCCAGTTAATTTACAATTAAATAGTATAACATTTTATACGTTTACCCCACCTGTAAATTCATGGACATCGGTATCTACAACTTTTACTATTTCAGAAGAAGGATCGTCAAATACAATTGGATTTGTCGGAACGAATTCATCTGGCGATCTATCTACTGCAATTATTGATATACAAATTACCTCATCGGGTGGTGGTGGATCTGGATCCATGTCATTCAACGATTGTATGAATGTTGCTGAAAATACTGGTTATCAATATTTTGGTATTGAAAATGGTAACAGTTCTACAGGTCAAGGTTATTGTGCATTAACAAACGATTATGTTAGTACTACAAATCCCGGTATTAGTTATAAAACTGCATCGACAACAGCATTATGGGCATCCAATACTACAGGTTCTAATCCAGGTGCTTATGCGAAATTAACCAGTTTGGGTACATTAGAAGTATTTAATTCTAGTGATCAGTCTATTTATTCTAGTCAGGGTCCTAGTAATAGTAATTATTTCGGATGTTACCAAGATGCGGCACAATATGGTTATCCTAGATCGTTTTCAGGCGGACCACAACAATATGGTTATACGGTTGATACTTGTAAATCATATGCACAAGATAACTCTCAAAGTTTTTTTGCAATACAAGATAATAGTTGGTGTTCAACATCTTCAGACTTAAGTCAAATAACAAATTCAGGATTAGCTTCAAATTGTAGCAAAGATTCTTCCGGTAATATTATTGGTCAGGGCTGGTCAAATGCAGTTTATGGAACACAGCCCGGATTTGGTTGTTTTATTACTCTACAAACTGACGGAAATATGGTTATTTATCGTGGTGAATCGCCATCCGATAATCAAGGTTCAATATGGGCAACAGGTACAAATGGAAAAACACAAGATTCCAATCCAAATTGGGATTCAAGTAAAGGTAAATATGGGTCAGATTGGGTGTATAACGGATTTAATGGAGTGTTAGGTTCAGATAATGGTTTTATATTATATCCAAATGAGTTTATCTATAGTTCTGATGGAAAATTACAACTTATAATGCAGTCTGATGGAAATCTAGTGCTATACACATCTACTATTGGACCAAATAGTCTTCAAGATTCAGATGGAAACTATATGGGAGGTGTTGGTGCGATTGGGTTATATAAAGTATCTGAAGTAGGTGATCCTAGTCAATTGGGAAAAATTGCTTATATAAATGAAAACGGTGAAGCATTAACTTACCCAAGTGATAATATTGTATTGGGTAAAAAGTATAATAAAATGGATAATACAGATAGTGGAGGAAGCGATTATCAAGTTGATGGTGTTAATATAGCTTATGCAAATTCGTCGCCAGAAGATTGTGCAAATACGTGTAATCAATATGACGATTGTTACGGATATGTATTTTATCCTACAAATAATAATATGTGTTATCCGAAAACAAGCGATATGAGTTATTCGGGTACAGGATATATAAAAGATGCAACCCTTTACACACGTGAAAAAAGAGCTAAAAATAGACCTTCTGGTGTAAGCGGAGATACGGTTAATATAGGATCAAATATGTTCAAGACGATACCATCCGCTGGAAATATTAATATGGATGGAAAGTATGGGTTGGCAAAAGCAAATTCAGTTGATCAACAAAAACTTTCACAGATTGAAGATAGATTATCATCATTAGCAAGTCAATTGGGTATTAGTAGTGCCGATTTTAAAACAAATGACCAAACGGTTACTAAGCAAAGTATGAAAAATAGTATAGAGAATTCTAAAACAGTTAAAGAGTTTGAAACTATTGCTAAAAAGATAAAGGATTTAAAGAGTGAAAATCCTATGATGAAACGAATTGAAGATACAAGTGATATAAACGTTTTAAAAGATAATTATGACTATATGTTCTGGGGTATATTGGGATTAGGATGTGTATTAGTCGCGATGTCTGTAACTAAAAAATAAATATAATGATATATTAACCATGAATAATATATCATTGAAACAAGGAACTGATTTTTACAGAAACAAAACAAAACTATTTAGAAAACCGAATAATATTGTAACTGAAAATGAAATAGAGGGATTTGATAATATGAACTCACTTAGTTTTGGTACAAAAGATATGCAATTAACCCAAACAGATAACACAAATAAACTGTCAAAAGAGTCAAAATTAACCCTAAATAAAACAGAATTGGATAGGGAAAGATTTATTTTATTACAAAATCAGTATAACGAAATTTTAGAAGAAATTAAAAAAGTTAAAACAGAAATGATGAAAAAAACATTAATTTATAACAAACGTATAAATCCGAAACATAATCGATTTTTAAATAAAAATATTCGTTTTGGAGGGGTTCATATGTATGTAAATGAATTAGGAATTGCACAGTGGTATGGTGGTCATGTAGGATCTATGCGCGGTAAAAAAGGATGTCCGAATGAAGCGATCGATACCGGATTACGATGGAGAGAAGAATATAAAAGACCTGGTGCGATCATTCCAACAGATCCACCATTAATTACAGGAGAACCTTTAGAAAGAGGACAAGTATGTGGAGGGGCGGGTAAAAACGTTTACGCGAGTAATTTTTTATCAGAAATGGAGCGTGAAACAACTTATTTAGGATCTATGAATAATATAGATAATATTGTATGGAGTGGAGGTGGTCCTCCGGAAAATATACCACTTGCAAACACAGACGTAGGTTGTCCTAAAATAAATAAAGATTCTTTTTGGTATTTACCTTTAAATTATAATTTATGTGGAATTTATGCAGCATACGGAAGTGTCATAATCTTGAATTCTTCTAACGCTTGGGGGTATCCATATCCTTATCCTACAGGAGATCAGTGCATGTGCTTACAAGGTAATTCTACCCTTACGATTACATCACCACAGTCCCAACCTTTTGATATAGAGCCAAATACAAATTACTATATTAGTTTTTATATGTGTGGTAGAAATTGTTGCGGAGGTTATAATGCAAATCCTTTAAAAGTAGGGTTTTCTACTTCTACGACACAAGAAAGTGGTAGTTATGAACAATTCTGGGCAAATAATGGCGCTACAGTAACTCCTGAAATAAATAAATGGACACATTATATATCACCTGCAATTAATATTGGAAATGGTTGGGGAGGAAATAAATTATATCCAATTATTAATGGCACAGGATGTGGAGGCGATTGTTCTTCTGGATTATGTGGATTTAAATTGGTAAAAGGTTCTGCGGGTGGAGGGGACTATGATTTTGATTTATGTAAAAAGGCGAGTATTGTTGCTGGATATAAGTATTTTAGTTTAAGCGGATATAATAAAGACACAGGATATGCTTATTGTGGGTTGACAAATAATCGTGTAAATATCGATCAAGCGGGTAAATCTATGGCAGTTACAGGAAAAACTGTGTTATGGTCTGCAGATGTGGATGGTGGTTCATATGCAAAATTGGAAACCTCTGGACAAATAAGTGTTTATGATTCTTCTGATAAAGTTATTTGGCAATCTTCTATTCCTGAAAATCAAAAATCATGGGGAAATTATTATGGTAGTTATAGAGATAGTCATCATCATGGGCATCATCATCATCATCATCATCATCATCATCATCATCACAAAAAAAAAAGTATGATATTGATTCATGTCGTGATAAAGCAAACGATAAAGGAAATACTATATTTGGTCTATATGATCCAGATTCAAGTGGAAAAGGCCAGTGTTTTAGCAGTTCTGATTTAAACAACGCGCGTTCATTAGGTCGTGCTACAAATACACAAATGGTTAAAGGTATGCCATCAGGTGGTGGAGGAAGTAATTCAGTTTATGGTGTAAATCCTGGATTTGATTGTTTTTTAATTGCACAGGATGATGGTAATTTAGTAATTTATAGAGGACAAAATCCTAGTGATAATCAAGGTTTTATATGGGCAAGTAATACGTATAAAAAACAAAAAGCAGCAAATCCGGATCAAACCAGTAGTAATAGTGTGAACGGAAATAATTATATGACTACGGGCCAAACATTATCTTCAGGACAATTTTTAGCGAATGATAAAGGAACAATTGTGTTAGAATGGAATAACGGAAAGTTAGAACTAGTAACCTTCGAAATGGGACCAAATGAAATTAAAACAAATGATGGTCAAACTGCTGCTGGACCAGGAGGAAATACTTTTTATGAATTAAAAGGACAATCACAGAGAAATGAGTTTGGTAAATTAGCTTATATAGATGATAATAACCAAGTTAGGAAATATCCGAATAAAGATTTCAATTTTACCGACGAATATACTGAACTAAATGATGTAAATTGGGCACCAGGAAATAATATAGATGATGAGATTTCTAATACAAACGAAGAGGATTGTAAACAATCCTGTAATCAAAAAAAGAATTGTGCAGGGTTTGTAATAAATGGAAGTAATTGTTGGCTTAAAAATGCTAAGTCAAGGCCATTAAATCTTTCGATATCACGCGGTACGACAACGTATCAAAGAAATAAAGAACCACGTCGTCGTCCTCCTGGAATAGAAGGGGGAGCAAATCCTATTAGTACAACACAATTTCACGCTTTAAACTTGGGTAATTCACCTCATTTGAATATGAATGAAAAATATGGTTTAGCAAAAGTAAATGCTGTTTATGAAAGTAAATTATCGAACTTAGAAAATAGATTAAAAGCGATTTCATCGGAAATGGGTGAAAATGACGAAATATATCATTTAAATTCAAAAAAGGTAATTAATCAAATGAACCAAAACCAAAAAGGTACGAATGATAATATGAAATTATATTTTAATATGTTAGCAAAAATAAAAGAATTATCATCTCAATTACCAAATCAAGAGAGAATTGCAAGCGAAACAGATATTATTGTATTACAAGAAAACTATAGATATACACTGTATTCTATTATTGCTATTGGTGCGGTAGTTGTTTTACTTAATTTACCAAAAAAACAATAAATTAATCTAAATATTTTATAAATAATCTTGTTATAATTTATATAATATGTCTTCTTTACCAGATGTTAGTGATAGTAATCAAGAAATTGTTAATGATATTCAATCATTACAACAAACGGAACAACAAATGTTTAGCCAATTAGAAAATAATCCAAATATGAATTCACGACAAAAAGAAAAAATTCTTGAAAAAGTTAAAAAAATTTCTAATATGCGAATGAACTTATATCAAACCATGGGTGGTGTAAATCAATTCTTTAAAAATGCACTTGTCTCATCACAAGGTACGTTACGTGAACAAACGGTTGCAATCCAAATGATTGAAAATCAGTTGAATGAATATAAAAAGAAACTCGAAATGTTGGAAATGGAGAGAAATAATAAATTAAGAATGACGCAAATTAATACGTACTATGGAGACAGATATGCAGAACATGCACTTATGATGAAAATAATTGTAGCAACTTTAATTCCTATAATTATATTAGCTGTTTTACATAGTAAAAATATAATACCCACCAATATTTATTATGGATTGGTAGTAGTAATTGCGGTAATTGGCGGTTATTTCTTCTGGAATGTATTTGTCTCGATACTTCATCGTGATAATATGGATTATCAGGAATATCAATGGGCATTCGATCCGAGCGGAGCTCCAACAAAATCTAATAGTGATTTTAGTGGTAATCCTTTTACTTCGTCAAAAATCTCATCTGGATGTACAGATTCAGATTGCTGTGCAGATGGTACAAGTTATGACTCGGATGAAGATCAGTGTGTTGTAGATAATTTTACAACATTAGAAGGTATGGTTAATAATGAACTTACAAAAACATCAACAACAAATCGGTATAAAACGCATAGTTCAAATTTTAAACCTAATCATACAGAAAGTTTCTTAAATTTTAAAATGTAAATAATATTAAACTATTTTGAATTGAATAATTTAATATTATTTTTTTAACATATTAACAATAGATAATAATGCCATAGCTTGAGGACTAATAAATCCTGGGGGTTTTTTAATATTTTTATATTCTATTTCAGTAACTTCCATATCTATATTTTCTTCTATTTTTTCAGGAGATGTATTTATTATTTCACATATGTGTTCATATATATTTCCGGACGTGTCTTCTATTTCAGTAACTTCCATATCTATGTTTTCTTGTGTGTTATTAATTTCGTTATCTAACAAGGATAATTCTTTATTTTCTATACTGCTTATATTTTTTTCTTCATTCATATTTGTAATTTTATCGAATAGTGAATGTTTTTTAATTATTTCTAATTCAACCCTATTAAACCTATGTATAAATTGTTGGTTTGAATAGAAGTTTAATTGCAATTTATTTATATTATAAAAACAATTTCCAAATGATATATTTTTGGAAAAAAATAAATTTAATTTTTCTATAAAAGCGGAATCGCTATATAAATAGTTGTAGCTAGTTATGAATGTTGAATAATTTAAAAAAATGACTCTATCAGTTTTGATTTGAATCCATTTATTTAAAAAATGTAAATAATCTTCAAGAAATTCCAACTTTGTTTTAGTCATCCATGCATTTTGTTTTGCAAATTGTTCAATAGATAAAAGCCATGAAAATACATTATCATATACTATAATATATTTATTTGTATGGTTAAAATCTCCCAACGCATTATCTAAATCTTCAAGAGTATTTATTTTATAATTATTATAAAACTCTGAAGGAGAAGTTGTCACTGGTATTAAATTCTTATTATCATATATTCTAAAATGTTTGAAATAACATGATTTCTTATCATTACAATTATATAATTTTATATTATAACTATCTTCTAAAAATTTATCTATCATATTAACTCCTGAAAATTGTAGCCCATAAGAGTAATATTGCATAATAAAACATTAGATTTGATATTTTATTTTTTTACGCATTAATTTATTTATAAATTATAATATATATATATTGTTAATATATATGTCGGATATATTAACGTTGGCTCAAAATTTAGTAAATACATTAACACCTGATTATATTAAAAAATTAGACAAATCAGAGAAAAAAGAAAATATACAAAAATTAAAAGAATATGGTGAGAATTCTCAAGTTAAACAAGATACCACATTACGTCAAAATATTAAAAAAGATGTTCGCGAGTTGACTACAAATTTAAACTGTAATCCAACTGATCAATTTAATGAAATGATATTAGCGGCAAGAGAAAAACAATCGTGTGACGAACAGTGTCAGTTTAGAAAAAAAGCCCATATGCTAAGAGAAAAATGTATGGAAGCTAAAAAATATGAGTCGATTGATGAAGAAAAAGCTTTAGTAGAATGTAAAAAATTTTTTATTTTTGCTCATGGACAAGAAGCATGGGATAAACATCGTGAAAAAGAACTAAGTGAAAAAGCAGATCATATTATAAGTAAATTTAAAGAAAGGATTAAAAAAGAGCGAAAGGAAATATTACATAATATAGATACATACAATTCACAATTTGAAAATAGTAAAAATGTTATAGATCTATATAAGAAATTAAGAAGAGAAAACATAGCTTTAAAAAAAAATATAAAGGTAGAGTCTAACGATGTTCTTACAAGTGATAGAAAAACTGTGTATGAAGAACAGGGTATAGAAAGTTTGCGTTTTTATTATTTTATAATGATTTTTATTTATGTCATCATAGTAATAGTATTCTTAATTTCGATGGCTTTTTTCCCCTCCTCGTTTGAATTAAAAAAACAAATAGGTTTTTTTATAGGAATATGTTTGTTACCATTCATATCCCCAACAATTCTCTCAGTTATTATTTCTATTCTATATAGTATTTATGATATTATTCCAAAGAATGTACGTTTATCTATAACAAAGTGAATAAATTTATGATATATCGAACACTTCTAATTCGTCATTATCAGGATAAATAATTTTAACATTATACCATCCTGTAGATTTATGTACACCAAATTTTTTATCCATATAATCATATAATTCCTGTCCTTTTGGCATTTTACGATTACCTTGTTCTTGTTGAAACCATATCTTAAAGTGACTTGCCACTTCGGTCTTTTTAATACGATCTTTTAGGTTAGAGGTCTTTTCAATATTTTCAGCTACAAACGCAGCAATAAAATCTTGTCCCTTTCGATATTCATTAGAGGCTTCTAATACAATTTCACAATCTTTTACAATACCATCTGTTTCGAATGCACGATTGACTAGCATACTTGCAAATACAGGTGCCATTTGAGGTAATTTTTCTTTTAATGATTTATCTTTTTCGAATATATATCCATCATCTTTATCATAATCTTCTGTACAATCTACAAATTTAGATTTGAAATCACATTTACGAATTCTTCTCCACGTACCATCATCGTTACTATCGATATCAAATAAATTATTTGTACAAACGACTAGACTGAATTGGGGATCAAAAATTTCACTTTCAGAATATAATCCTCTTGCTTGTATAGGATCGCCACCAGTCAATTCCTTCATAATACCTTCATTCAATTTAACATTTTTAGATGGTTCTTGCATAACCGCATACCGTTTTCCTTTCAATTTCAAAATTTCATCTGATGTTCCTCCTATTAATCCACGTTTTTCTGTTACTAATGTGATAGGAACAGTACCTTTATATTCGCCTAGTGTTACAGACATAAAATCTGTCAATATTGATTTTCCATTTGAACCGCTTCCATGATATACATTAAATGTTTGGTTTTTATTACTGCCAAGTAATGTTGAAGCAAGATGATCCCACATATAAGAATTCAATTCTGGAACGGGAAATAATTTTTTCATAAAATCTGTACAATTATTCATATTTTCGCTATGTTCTTCGTTACCTTTAATTTCGACAAAAGGAATATAATTAATATTAGTTGTCATAGTAATATAGTCATCTGGATATCCGTCACGAAATTCTTTTGTATTAAAATCTATTACCCCGTTATTGAACCCTAACAAATGTTTTTTATTATTCATATTCTTAATAAAGTCGTCATCGTAAAACAGTTCCATCGCCTCTCTCATAATATTATTTTTATCATTTGTTTTTTTAAGCGTAAACATAATTTCTCCTATAATTTTAATTTTCTTTTTAATAAATTCAGCACGATCGTCTGTTGGGTCATAATTATACCATTCATTATTTAACGTATCAGATTTTTTTGAAAATAATTCATACATAGATTTAGAAATAGCTTCGCGTAGTGATAATTTTCTATCTAATACCCATCGATGATTTTTGAATACATACCATATCCCTTTTTTATCATAACTTACGCAGACGTATTTATCTTTAAACATTTGTTTCAATACAAATGCTTTATCATATTCTGTTTGAGAATTCATACATTCTTCCATAGCATGATCTATTGATTCTTTTCGAACATCTAAATATCCCTCATAATTAAATTGTTTTGCCCAATATAGAATAGACTTTTTAGTTATACTTTCATTCGATTTATTAGATTTGGAAACTTTTTTCCACATACCAAATAATTGAGGAATAGTATTATAATCAAAGTCATGAGCTTTGCTTCTTAATTGTACCCACGATAAAAACAATCGTGGGTCAGTATATTTAAGAGCAAAGGCAACTAATCTATTTTGTAAATGTGAACCCGGATCATAAAATTTTTCTGGTAAAAGCTGTGTATACTTATGTAATTCAATTAATTCATATTCGTTTTGTGAAAAACTATTTAACATATATTTTACTGCTTTATCAAGATCATCTTTACATTTTATATTATCTAACGAAATATCATCCTCGCCATCCTGGTCTTCTATTAATAAATTAACTTTGGTTTTACTATTTGGACGTTTTATTTTAACTTCTTGATTTTTTTTGAATTGTTTTTCCATTTCTGCTTTAACTTGAAATTTTGGATTATTCTGATATCTAACAGATAATTTTGCTATATTATCTTTCAAATTGAAATCTCTAACACTAATTTCATCCATTAAAAACTCGCCATCTGTTTCATCATAACAAACGCGAAATTGCTGTGTTAATTCATATGCTTCATGTCCGGGTTTTCGAGATCCATATAACTGCCAATTTGTAGTACCTTTACTAATTCCTTCATCTAGAATTGATTCATAATCATTTATAAATGGTAAATCCCAGTGCTCTGGTAATAATTCAACCATTTTTTGGCGAATATATAATTGAATATTGAATGGGACTTGTAATCCAAATAATATATGGATACCATCTTTTGTTAATGATTTATCTTGTAAACGATTAATATTCGGTTTTTGAAATACAAAAATATCAAACGATGTAACAGCATTAAAGGAGTAAATTTGTTTGAATTCTTCTAAATATAACACGATAGCATCTTCTATATGATCATTATTATGAAGTCTTCGTTCAATATTATAATCAAACCTAAAATCAAAATCAACACACATACACCCTCCATGATCTAATTGTTTTTCAGTAAGATATTCTTTTTTCTTATTTTCAAAAATGGCACTATAATACAATTTCCAAAATGTTTCTTGGTCGCCATCTGAAATAGAAAATGCTCCACCATATATTTTAAGATTTGTATCTGGAATTCTAGTGTGACTAGGTTTTGCACTTTTATTACCTTTGATAGAATTTTTTGCTAGGAATTCGTTTAGATCTTGATAATTATGAATCATTTCATTCGACATTTATTATTATAATATACGAAGATTTTTCTATTTCATTTTTTTATGTATTCGTGAAAATTACATTCAATAATAATAGTAAAGTTATATAAATAAATAATGATACTATTAATAAATGACTGTAATTACAAAAGACTGTATGAATCGTCTTTTAAAAGATGTAAAAGATATTATTAAAAATCCATTACACGATAGTGGAATATATTATAAACATGATGATGTTAATATGTTACATGGATACGCGATGATTGTTGGTCCTTCTGATACCCCATATTTTGGAGGGTTTTATTTTTTTAAATTGGAATTTCCTACAGAATATCCGTATTTACCTCCAAAACTAGAGTTTTGTACAAATGGGTATGGAATTAGATTACATCCAAATTTTTATAAAAGTGGTAAAGTATGTATTTCATTATTAAATACATGGAGAGGTGAACAGTGGACTTCATGTCAAACAATTAAATCAATTTTACTTACTATAGTTACGTTATTTACCAAAGACCCTCTTTTGAATGAACCTGGTGTTAATATAACTCATCCTGATCTGAAAAAATACAATACAATTATTGAATTTGCTAATATTAAAATTGCAGTTTATGATGTTTTAATTAAAAAAGATACTATGTATCTACCATTTTTTCAGTTATTTTATAATGAGTATAAAGAACATTTCAATAAAAATATTGAACAAATATTAGAATTTTTAAATCAAAAACAACAAACTAAGAAAAGAGTTATTAAAACGGATATGTATCATATGTCTTGTCTAGTTGATTATGAGAATTTATATGATACATTTATACATTTACCTGTTGAAAAAAAAAAATGTCTTGTCTAGTTGATTATGAGAATTTATATGATACATTTATACATTTACCTGTTGAAAAAAAATAGATTAATTTATTATTTAATATTTGAAAAAAATTGAATTAATAAATATTGAATTAAAAATATAATAAATAATATAATATGAGATTTTGTTCAAAATGCGAAAATATGTATTACATACGAATCGATAGTGAAGATACTAATAAACTTATTTATTACTGTCGCCACTGCGGAAATGAAGAAGATAATTTATTGAATTCATCTACAACAATCTATAAACATTATAGTAAGGATGATGAAATTGCATCTAGTCATTTTGTTAATAAATATACAAAATTAGATCCGACACTTCCTAGAATAAACAATATATTATGTCCAAATGAAGAATGTATTACTAATAAAAAGAAAAAAGATCGTGAAATTATTTATATTCGCTACGACGAAATAAATATGAAATATCTATATCTATGTAGTGATTGTGATTATACGTGGGAAATAAAAAATTAATATATTCCCTTATACTATATTTAATATTTAAAAATAAAATTGATTTTTTTTATTTAAAGATTATAATATTAAAAGATAATATGAGTGAACTAGATGATATCGATTCTTATTATAGTAGTGAAAATGAAAATGAAAATGAAAATGAAAATGAAAATGAAAATGAAAATTTTAAAATTAAAAAATCTCATTTAGGAGGCTCTATAGAAGAGGATTCTGATACAGATTTTGAGGATATCGATGATGAAGATGAAAATGAACCTGCTGCTGAACCTGATGAACCTGTTAAACAGGAATATACAACAGAAGAAGACTTTGAAATTAATAATCATTTAGGTGGATCAACGGATAATGATCTAACTAATCAAGATAATATTTCTAGTAATGATAATAATATAGATATTGACGAAGAAGAAGAAGATGATGATACAGAAAACTACTTTCAAAAGTTTAAACATGAACTTACGAATCAATATGTTTCCGACTACCATCCACAGTGTCTTCAAAATAATTACGAAGAGATTCAAATGATGTCAAAAGTCTTAAGAGATAGTGATAATAATATAATTGACCCGTTTCATAAAACTCTACCGTTTTTAACAAAATATGAAAAAGCACGAATTTTAGGTCAAAGATCAAAACAACTTGAATGCGGCGCACAGTCTCTTGTGAAGGTACCAGAAACTATAATTGATAGTTATCTAATTGCTGAATTAGAGTTATCACAAAAAAAAATACCTTTTATTATAAAACGTCCTTTACCTAATGGAGCGTTTGAATATTGGAACGTAAAAGATTTAGAGTTGATTGCTTTTTAGAAAAGGGTATATAGTAATTAAATATTAAACTATAATTTTTTTTTCATTCGTTATATTTACGGTACCTAAAATATCTGTTTTAGATACATTTTTAACTTTTGTATAAATAATTTCAATATTTTGTAATGATTTTATTTTTGAGGTATTTTGTTTACATATAAAAGCCCCTCTTTTGATGACCTTTTGTTTTTCTTTTTTCGTTAATTGCGGTAGATTATAAGCGATTATATGACACGATGATATATTATTTGCATGAAACCATATATCATCTCCACTCGCTTTATTTAAAATTTCAAAATTATCATTCTCATTTTCTCCTATTAAATAAGTTATTTCTAGTGATGTATTCATAAAAGTGACTACTTCTGTTTTCATATGATTATCATTACAAATTATAATTAAATTATAATCAATTTAATTATAAAAAAACAAAAATTGAAAACAAAATAAGTGTTTCATAGTAAATAACAAATATTAATTTAGTTATTATGGATGATTTAAATATTTCAACAGAAAATTTACAACTATTTATGGATGCATTTTATAAAAATATATATGTGAATAGAAATATTCGTAAAAATAAAAAAAATAAAGATCAGTTTTCATATCATGAAGGGAATAAAGTAAAATATATTCAATCAATAGAGGTTTTTAATTGTAGTGTGGCAAATAAAACAAATATGATCGAAGACCTACTGATAGTTAAGTATATTAATAATGACAATATATTATGTTCGTTTAGTTTATTATTAAATAAACTAAAGAAATATGATCTACAAGGAAAACACATACATAAAAAGTAAAATACTATTTTTCCTCCTATTTAAATTTTCTTAAAACAACTTTTCCGGTTTGTTTACGTTGATCACTACCACCCTCAAATAAAAACTTTACTGTAAATAAAAATAACCCTTCTTTTGGTGGATGTTCTTTAATCTGCTTTCTAAAATAAAATATCACTCCTATAAATAATAATATAAAAGTAATCGTAATAGCTATATTTCTACTATACGTTAGACGTTTTATTATTTCTTCAATCGTTTTTTTTTCTTCTTTTGTTTTTATTTTCTTCTCTTTTGTAGTATAATAACTTATACTATTTGTTATAAGCGCACATATAGCAAACCCTAAAATTGTAAACACAAAATTGGTTAGGGACTGTTTAGTAACTAACAAATATAAAAAGAACATGATAGTAGTTCTACCTATAATATCTAAAAAGTCATTTTCTGGATTGAAAAATTGTAATGTAAACATAAAAAGTAAATATAATACGACTAGTTGCGCGCGACGACTAGTATCAAATAAATGAACTATTTTATGCGGTAATAATTGCCAAGTCCATGCACTAAATAACGCCAAAATAAACGTAAATAATGTATAAAATATTTGGTTTATAAAATCAAAATTATCTCCAGTTACGCCAGAAGAATGGATTAAATGGATCATATATTAATCATATAAAAATATATATGGCTATTATTTTTAGAATATTATGATATAAACCTAGTTTTTAAATTACTTTATGAAAGTAGCACTTTGTTTTATTATTAGTTATGATCATATTTTGAATAAAGAACATATTTGGAAAGAATGGATTAAACCAAATAGTGATATTATTAATATCTATTTTTATTATAAAGATTATAAAAAAATAAAATCATCGTGGATTTTAAACCATATTATACCTAAAAATATGATTGAAGAAACCAGTTATTATCAAGTTATACCTGCATATATAAATTTGATAAGATATGCCCGTTATCATGATAATAATAACGAATGGATTTGTTTTCTAACGGATTCGTGTTGTCCAATCATATCTCCAAAAAAATTTCGGCATTTATTTTTTAATTATTTCCATAAAAGTATATTGAATTGGAAACCACCATGGTGGAATATTAATTTACAAAAACGAGCAAATATAGCTTGTTTAAATGAACAATTAAGATTAGCAAATGACCCTTATTTTATACTTTGTAAACAGCAAGCAGATATTATACTAAATTTTAAATTACGTCATAAACGTGTTTTTCATATAGTTAATAATGGAGGACTTGCAAATGAAAGTATTTTTGCTATCGCACTTAAACAATATAATGAACTTGAAAATACCATCCAATCTGTAACGCATATAGCAGATTGGTCCAGAATGATGTCTGCTACCAGTCCTTATTTATTTCATGAAGAAAACGCACAAGATAATATATTTATAGAAAAAAATATATCAGATAATCCTTATGCGATGTTTATAAGGAAAGTTCATTCAAATTATTCAGATAAAGTATTGAGTTATTATATTTATGAGTATAATAAAAAAAATGAGTATTTTCTAATTACATTTGATTTACATACTTTTTATATGTTATTTTGGGTAATTACTTTTATCATTCTAACACTTCCAACGATTACCACACTCTATACATGAAACAAATGTTGTCATAGGTTCATCCGCAGATCGTGTTTGCATTTGATAATACGTACACTTATTCGATTTACATTTTCTACAAGTAAATGTATCTGTTGCTGCTTCAACATTTACTTCAAATTTACATTTATCCCGTTTTATTTTTTTTTGTATCAAGACTTCCCATTTTTGAGGATTTAGCTCTTGGTGGGTTAAAAATCCAATATTTTTCGCATCTAAAAACCCATTTTCTATTTTATCTATAATATTAGATGTTAAATTTAACATAACCGATTTTAATTTATCTAAATAAATGCGCACAAACCGCGGATTATCCCATTTCTTTAGCACTTTATAGCGATCGGCTTCTTTTAATGAATAATTAAATATTGATTTTTCAATATTATTACAGTTCTTTAGATTCACTATTTTAAGGTTTATTTTTTTTCGAATATTTTCACGAAAAGGCTCTGGTTGAATTATTATAGATAAAGATGGCATTATATATAATATTGATATTCAAAAGTAATTTTAAATCAATTTTTTTATTTAATCTTCGTACATATCTTCAGTTAATTCAGAACCTATATCTATCATATCACTTTTACTATCGTCATCATCAATATCTTTAATGGGATTGAATATATTTTCGTCATCTGTGTTTTCATCATCGTCGTCATCTTCATCGTCAGAAGTATCTTCACTATCCACTACAAACCCGTCTTTTAAATAGCCATTTTTGGTTTTTTTTTCTTTAGGAATATTTTCTAATTCATCTTCTTCATTTTCATCTTCGTCTGCTGTATTATTCAAGTCTTCAAACCCGCCAAATAGTTTTTCATATATTTTATTCCATAACTCAATTGTTAAATGCTGATAATTTTTATTGTTTTTTTCTAGCGTATAACAAAATAAAATACAGCTACCAAAATATAATTCTTTATCAATAGGGGGAGGAAAATCATATTTATTTTCATAACCACTTTTCCCTTTATTTTTTGCAAATAATTTAATATAATATTTATTACTATCTAGTTTAACATTCCAGGTACATCGTTCTTCAAAATCATCATTCTTTTTAAAATTACACTTCTTATATAAATCATCTATATTGAAGATTTTTATCAACAACTCTTTCATATTACAATTTTTTTCAATTATTATTGTTTTTAGAGAGGACATAATAATTATTGTTTAATGAATAGGTTTAAATAGTTTAAACTAATTAATTATTATGAGAATTTATATCGAAAATTATAACCCTAAAAAATTTCCTCATCAAAGACTTGAACCATATTTAATTAAGAAAAGTGAGGTAGGGGATATATACTCAGATGAAGGTATATATCAAATTACAAAAAGTCAATTATTACAATTTACTATTGAAGATAGAGAACCACAATTTATCAAATTATCTAATTATAATTTGATAATCGATAATAGTATAATACGAAAAAAATGTGTGAATTATTTACCTACAAATCATATTTTTATTAAAACTCGCGAATTTTACTATAAGTATAAAACTAGTCCCTTAATATTTATAGTGAGATATATAGAAAATGAGTGTTTTTCTTTTACACCATCATCTAGCCAGTTTGAAGCAGTTGATTGTTATTTTGAATTACACGATAATTCTATTTCAAATGATATATTAAAAGAAATGATTAATGAGTTTTTATTACTATTAAACTAATATAAATATAATATATGTTTTTATGGATCATTAAAGTAACTGTTTTATCTATTTTATTTATTTATTTATTACATTCACTAATTCATTTTTTTAAAACAACATTAACGGTTCCTAAAATAAAAGATTTAGTAAATACACCTCATGAGAAATATAATAAAATTTTTGATCTGCTTCAAAAATCTCACGACCAATCATATGAAGGAATTAATATCAATCAACCAATTATACCTGATAAGTCATTAGATATGAAAAATGAACTGAAAACATTTTTAAAATCTCAAATGAGCTCTGAAACTAGTACACCAATCACATCATTAAATACTGATACTAATTATTATTCATATAATTAAAACGCTTAAATATATCATATATAACTAAATAAATGAGCGAAACATTTCACACGTTAAAGAATAAGTTTCCTAACATAAAACTTTCTTATGAAACTATAATTCATAAGAAAGTTTTGAATGCAAATTTTATAACCTTAGTTCCACAAGGAGTAAAATGTTTTATATGGTTTACTTTTTATAATGACAAACCTTCATGTTTTATAGTTAAAAATAATAAGAAACAATTATATTTTACACAGACGAATTGTTGCTTTGATAAGCAATTATGTTATAATACTATTTTTTATGGAACTATATTAAAAATTAAAGATGGATTGTTTTTTACTGCAGAAGATATTTTTTATTATAAAGGAAATGATATTTCACACTCGAATTGGCATGATAAGCTAGTTACTTTTAAAAATATATTTAAAACAGAAATTAAAAATATTAATTATAATTTAAATTTTTTACATATTGGACTACCTATTTTATGTAAACACGTAAACGAAGTTTCAAAACTATTATCATCGCAACCATATAAAATAGAATGCATACGATTTCATCTTTTTAATAAAGTATCTTCTTACCTTGTATTGGATGCAAGTAAATTTGATTTAAAATTTGAAAATAAGTCTAAATTATCTAATATTGTTTTTGCAATTAGAGCAGATATACAAAATGATATTTATCAACTATATTATTTAAATGGAGACATATTAGAATTTTATGAAAATGCATTTATACCTTCTTATGAAAAAAGTGTAATAATGAATAATTTGTTTAGAACAATCAAAGAAAATGTTAATTTAGACCACCTAGAGGAAAGTGATGATGAATACGAATTTCAAAATGAAAATACGGATAAATTTGTTGATTTAAATAAGACAATCAATATGGAATGTAGTTTTCATTTTAAATTTAAAAAATGGATACCTATTAAAGTTAGCGATGAAGCTTTAATTCAAAAAGAAAAATTATCGCTTTATAAGAAATAAAATATATATATATTATATGTCTGCTGGCACTGATGCATCAAATCTAGGATATGGTAATATCACCCCATTAAGTAATATTAACGGTAAATTAGTAAATATTGATAATTCACATTATCCTGGTATGTTTGGATCTAATCAAGTACCTGGATTACCTGGGTTGTCTGGTGCAAAAATAAATACAGATGCTGCTAATAGTTATGTTCCTGGTATATGTTTATTTAAAGGAGGAGGAATGAAAAAATTCAAAAAAAAATAAATAAAATATCTAGAAAATATAAAATGAAAAACAAAAGTTGTCGTAGTCGTAATAAAAGAAGTTTAAGGCATAAATATAGTCGTCGCGTTCATAAAAAACATTCTAAAAAGCACTATTCTAAAAAGCACCCAAGAAAACAAAGACGTCATCGTTCAAAAAAAATGCGTGGTGGTATGACTGCTGGAAATATACCATACCCACCAGGATATGCGCAATTTCAAAATAATCAACCACTAACAGGAACTTACTCTGTTGGTGGACAATTATCACCAGCAAATTTATCTTTAGCAAATCCACCACCTATTCATCGTTTACCTATGTCTACAAACTGTACAGATAATTATAATCATTTTACAGGTAAAGGTTTCACTAGTCGTGGGCATTAAACCTTGTTTGTAATTTATTCCATGCATCTGGATTATTTAAAAATTGATGACATTTTCGTAAAATAATTATGAAAGATACCCCTGAATGCGAATCGCTTTTTATATGATTTGATATATCAGATATTTCTGGTTCTCTTGAATTCGCAAATGGAGCTGTATGATTTTTTACAAATTCTTTACATTCGCTTATTGTAATTGCATCCATCATATCAACGATCAAATCAAATTCGTCTTTTTTCATGTTTGTATCAGGATGTTTCATGATTATATATTATTTTTATATATTACTTATGAATATATAGTAATCAATTTTATATTATAATTATAATTTAATTATAATTTAAATTTAAATATATTTTATAAAATATATTTAAATCTGAAATCTTTTTATAAACTAAATACAGAAATTTCTGATTTATGGCTAATAAAGCCCATCAATAATATCATCGCAGATGGGCATGGGATGCCATTTATGTATTCGATATATCCTGGAGGAATACATAAAAATGATTGTCCAACATATAGTCCCTATGCGCCTGATACTAATTGTAGATTTTGTCAATTAAAATCCTTTGAACATAGACGATATTTTATTTATTCTTATTTCGCCAGAAAAATACAAAAACAGATTATTCGTTTTTTATTTGAAAAGTTTATTGAGAGAAATCGATTAACACTGTTACGAGGAATTACACCATATAGTATTTTAGTGAAAAAAATATATTATAAATATTATCGTAAATGGAATAAGCTTTTATTAACACAAAATCACTTACTTTTATAAGTTTTATCTTTATTATGTTTATTCGTTTTATTACGTTTATTCGTTTTATTGTGTTTTCTAGTTTTATTATATTTTTTATATAATTTATCCATAAGAGTTTTACGGCATTCATTACCAATTTCTTTATGAACCGTAGTACTATTTTTTTTTCCAGAACGATATGTAAAATAAGGATATTTATATGTATATGTTCTTAACATTTTATACATATATGCATCAGCTAGCAACGGATAGTTGTCAGCTAATTTATATTTATTATTTTTATAAATACGTTTTATTAGTTGTTTTGCTGCAGAGTTTTTAATTAAATAAGCATACGCACCCCAATCACCAGTCACAGCTTTATTGGGAAATGTAACAGAACGTTTAATAAAATCCCATTTCTTGAATGATTGCTTGAAAGATATATCATTTGATTCAAAAGGAGCTCTTTGTAATCTTATAATTTGCCAATCTTTGGGTGCCTCTTTTATAAGATCAGATAGATCCTTTTCCCAATATTTTTTATATTCCAGGGTGATATCATCTTCAAATATAATCGCATATTTATAATTAGACTCTGAGAATTTTCGTATGGCCTCTAAATGAGACAATAAACAAGCATATTCAGGAAAGGACACTTTTAAATTTATCGATTTAGGATCCGTTATATGAATATCTATATTTTTTCTTATTGCATGTGAGTCTTTTTCTCCGTCAATTGCCTTTATTCTTTCATTTTTTATTCCGTCAAATACTGGATCTTTTAATACAGTCTCCATGTGTTTTCGTCTTTCTTTCGATCTATCTAAATTTATCCAATAAATGATATCAATCCCATTCAAACTCATTTCTATTCTTATATAAATGAAATAAAATAATATTATAGAGAAAAATAAATCAAAATGTTGTATTTATACTAATTCGTACAAAATTCTCAGTTTAATATAGTCATTACTTTATTTTGAGTAAACATTTTCCGCATAATAATTTATCCTTATTATATTCTTCTGACGGTTCTTCTTCATCTGAATCTTCTGTAATACTTTTATCGCCTGAACTATTACTTTTACATGATATATTTTTCTTTTGAATATGTCGCTGTTTTTTATTGAGAATTGGTTCAAATATGGTTTTCCATTTATCCAATTTATAATCTTCAAAAGTAGTATGTAAAATTTTATAATTTTGTTTTTTATAAAATGTTCTTCTTTTATACCACTGTTTTTTGAAAATATCATGTCTGTCTACTATATCAACTACAATAGGATTACTATGTTTTTCTCTCAATATTCTACCCACACTTTGTTCAATATCAGTTTTTGGTGTAGCCATAATTAAAGTTGTTAGTGTTTTTATATCTAATGCTTCTGCTGCCATCGCATAAGTTGCTATTACCACTTTTTTTGTTTCCGTTTCTTTTAAATTAATTTCTTTCATTCCGCCAATATAATAACCCACCGTTGCTATGTTACGATGTTTAATCGCATCATGTAAATATTTTAGTAAGTTCTTATTATGTGCTAATATCATGATCTGTTGATTATTATTTTCCGTTAGCATATCAGATAAAATCGTTAAAATAAATTCACTACGACGATTATATGCACATAATTTTGAAATCATAGAGCTATACATCGGATTTCCACGATAATCATATTTAACTTCGTTAAATTCATCATCTTCTACAGAAAAATCAATTGCTTTTACTGTTACAGATTGTCCTTCATCGCGGGTTCCTTTAAATAACACATTTCCTAAAAACATTTTAAATACTTTAGTTGTACCATCTTTTCTCTCCATCGTTGCCGAAAGACCTAAATTATATTTTGTTACTATTTTAAAAAGTGAATTAGAAAATACTTCACTTGAAATATGATGCACTTCGTCAATTATAGAAAATCCAAAACTATCAAATAGACTAGCAGGATATTCTTTCATCGATAAACTTTGTAACATACAAAGCACTATATCTTTATCATCGATATCTATTTTTTGACCTTGAATTCTACCTATTCGTGTGTTTGGTAAAAACTGATCTATTCTCTCAACCCACTGATTTAATAAAAATTCTTTATGAACAATAATTAATGTTTTTTTCTTCAATTTAGCAATAACATTTAATGCTAATACTGTTTTTCCGTATGCACATGGTAATTCAAAAAGACCTCCATTTACGTTGTCTTTTTGGATTGCAGTAAAAAAAGAATTCACAACAGGGATCTGATTTTCTCTCAGATTTCCTATAAATTCTAAATTTATATTATCACCTTCATTTAATTTAGTTTTTTTAGGAGGACCGAAATTTTCAATTCCATAATAAAATGGAACATATAGTTTATTACTTGACTCGCGATATGCCGGAAAACTGTTTTTCTCACAAAATGATATACCATGTATCTTTGGAGCAATCATTAGATCATTTCGTATTTGTTTTTCCTGTTCTACCGTTATACTCGTTTTAGGTATTGTATATCCTTTATTTCCAAAATATGTATCTTCAATCATATAAATTTATATTATTTAGTAAAATATATTTATATCCTTTTATAGCTTCTAATTCATGAGAAATAAAATCTATCATTATGATATATGAAAAGTTTATTTAAAAGAGAAAATTATGGAGAAATAATATTAGGAACTTTATTTATAATTTATCTTTTATCCGGAAATAAAACACCCTCTGGGTTTGATGAGATTATAAACTCTATTTACGGTAAAGTTATTATGTTAATAATTATCGTGTCTTTGTTTCTATATACAAATCCTGTTTTAGCAACATTATCGTTGTTAGTGGCGTTTGAGCTTATGAGACAATCCTCTAGCTATAAACATGATAGTAATATGTTTGGCTCCTCTCATCCGTTCCAACCAGTTCCAGAATATCCAATTCAAATACAACAAAATAATTCAGGTAAATTTTGTAAATATAATCAATTTCCATTCACTTTAGAACAAGAAATTGTAAAAAAAATGGTCCCTTTATCTAATTCAGGAAAAGATAATACACCATCATCTTATAAACCGGTTCTAGAAGAACTATATGATGCATCTTCTTTAAATGATAATAATTAATTTAATAACAACTTTGTTTATGTGTTTGTTTTATCAAACAAATAAACCTATATCACAATCCCTCAAATGTTCTCAAATTTGTAATATATCTGAAGCAAAATATAATATGTTTTTAAATGGCGGAATAACCAGATCGCAATTAATATTTCTATCAAACCAAAAAATCAATTTGAATACATTATCTGTTTTAGATGTTAAACATAGTTATCTAACTTAGATTAAATATTATTTTTCACCTTTTTTTGCAAATGGTAACCCAGTTAATTTTATAGGATTCTTTGTTAAGTAATTATAAGCAAGACTTATACCTTTAAATAATGCTAAAAATATTAACACCATCAATATAAATTTTAATATTGTTTGAACAGTTTTGTTTTTGAAAATACTTCCTAAGTTATAGTTGGTTTCACTTGAGTCAGAACCATCGTCAACAGTAACAGTATCTTCTGAAGCACCTGTTGGTTGACATGATATATATATACCATCTGTATTCGTAGTACTATTTGGTCCATTTCGATTGAAAAATAAATATTTTCCTGGTGTTTTAATATCAAATGATTGAATTATATCAGTTAATGAATCTAAAGTACTACTTGTTATTGGTATAGCTTCTAATGTACCAAACATAATATATGATGCAGGCGATCTATTCATATCAGGACCCATATAAGCAAAAAAAGGCTTTTTTGGTATTATATTATTTAATGTAAGACTTGATATATTTATTTGTGCAGTTTCTCCTTCTGAAGGAGCATTTGATGCCATCGCATTTATCATATCTGTAACATTTGAAGTTGCTGAATTGGTGCTAGAAGATTCAGAAATAGGTAATCCTACAATAAGTGGAATTCCTCCTAGTACAGGATTATGTACTATTAAAATTTCTGCATCAGTTTTACTTCCGTTAAATAAGTGGATTGATGGTGCAACAATTACTATATTTTTTACATTATATTTCTTTTGATTAAAATCTACTGGACTCGTATTTTGTTCATCACATGTATAGGATAACATTATACCATTATTTGTTCCTACTAAAGAGGTATTCTGATAATCAAATAAATATTGACATTTGTTTTCACATCTACCATAAACATTTTGAACAGAAATATTTATACTTTTATTTAAGTTATCGTCTGATGATCGTGATGTAGCTCCTTCACGAATACCTCCTCTACCTCCTCTACCTCCTCTACCTCCTCTACCTCCTCTACCTCCTCTACCATTTAAATTATCACGATTATTATCTCTTTCGCGTGAATTACGCTCTCTATTATTGACATCATTATTATTGAATTGTCTCGAGTTGTTACTTGGTGACCCATCACGTCTTGAATCATTTCTACCTCCTCTTTGTCTAGAATTATTAATACTCATTAATATAAGTAAATAAATAAAAATATTAATTTATTTATATAAGAAATGAAATTATCTAAAGGCAAAATATCAAAAATCAGACAAAAAAAAACACAATCTAGAAAAAGATTCCATAAGAAAATTAATTATAATAAAAAAAGCTTTAGAAAAAAAAAATCCTTGAATTTAAGTAATAGAAGTCATAAACATATGAAAAAACATTATGGTGGAGAAGATGGTAATACAACCACGCCTTCTGAAGAAACTAAATCCGAAGAACCAACTAATACTGAATCAGAAAATGCTCCAGCTACTACAACTCCAACAACAGAAGGTAAGGCTCCAACAACAGAAGGTGAGACTCCAACAACAGAAGGTAAGGCTCCAACAACAGAAGGTAAGGCTCCAACAACAGAAGGTGAGACTCCAACAACAGAAGGTAAGGCTCCAACAACAGAAGGTGAGACTCCAACAACAGAAGGTAAGGCTCCAACAACAGAAGGTGAGACTCCAACAACAGAAGGCGATGATCCAGCTACTACATCTCAAGTTACAGAAGAAGGTAATGAGTCGGAAGGGGAAGAAACTAAATCCGAAGAACCAACTAATACTGAATCAGAAAATACTCCAGCTACTACAACTCCAACAACAGAAGGCGAGGCTCCAACAACAGAAGGCGATGATCCAGCACCAGAAGGCGATGATCCAGCTACTACATCTCAAGCTACAGAAGAAGGTAATGAGTCGGAAGGGGAAGATAATGTGTCGAATGAAGAATCTACCCACGATGATGGTAACAGTTTACCGTTAGATGATGGTGAATCTGAAACTCATGATAATAGCAATACCACCGATGATGATGATGATGATGATGATGATGATGATGATGATGATGATGATGATGATGATGATGATGATGATGATGATGATGATGATGATAATTTAAATAACGCTGTAACAACTGTTATTGATTTTATGGCTGATAGAATAATTGATAAATTAAAATCTGCACAAAAAGAAGAACCACAAGATAGTTTTAAAGCTGTAGATTTAGCATCACGTAAAATTGCTAATGAAGAAACTCCTCCTAAGAAACCTAATACTGAAAGTTTTGAAGATTTTATATCTAATGACGATGATGAAAATGCTGATGAAGAAAAAACCTCTGAAGAGATTAACGAAAATGACAATTCAGAAGAAAAGAAGGAAGATGGGCCAGATGCTACTGCGTCAGAAGAAGGAGGAGAAGAAGAAGAAAAAGAAGAAGATGAACCAGATGCTACTGCGTCAGAAGAAAAGAAGGAAGCTGCGCCAGATGCTACTGCGTCAGAAGAAAAGAAGGAAGCTGCGCCAGATGCTACTGCGTCAGAAGAAAAGAAGGAAGCTGCGCCAGATGCTACTGCGTCAGAAGAAAAGAAGGAAGCTGCGCCAGATGCTACTGCGTCAGAAGAAAATAAGGAAGCTGCGTCAGATGCTACTGCGTCAGAAGAAAAGAAAGGTGGTAAGAAATATAAAACAAAACGAAAAAAAATATATCATAAAAAAACTCGAAGACATTAAAAACAATTTAAAACAATCGCACCATTAAAACTATCATGTTATTGGTGTCTATTATTTTAATAAATTTATATATTTTTGCATATTCATTTTCACCTATATATTTTTGGATATATAGGTGAAAATAAATTTACACAAAAAGAAAGAAAAGTTATAAATCTGCGTATATTTGAAAATTATGATAATTGGGCTATTAAACAATCAAAATTATTTAGAAATCGTCATAAATATAAATGTCTACAAAAAAATATTAAATTAGATGAGCTTATTTTTTATAGTAGATTAGGATTATATAAATCAATTGAAAAATATAATGGATTTTCATCTTTTACAAATTATTCGATTTATTATGTGAATAGTGAATTGAATAAAGCATTATCAGACGCATTTTCATTAAGTATATTACCAAAAACATATAGATTAAAGAATAAGTCACATTTTAATAATCTAGAGAAAATTAGATATAAAAAATTATTACACCCTTGAAGATTTAAAACGCCGTTTTTGAAAATATAATAAAAAAGATATAAATATTTTTTATTATATATAGTATCGTAATGGATAAGGATGAAAAAATAAAAGAAATATTAGAAGAGAACGCTAAACTAAAAGAGGAACTGGAAGCAACCAAAGAGCATCTCAAAAAATACACAGCACCTTCCTATAAAAAGGAATATTATGAAAATAATAAAGATACTATAAAAGAAAGAAATAATAAATATAAACAGAATTATAAACCTACACCAGAACAAAAAAAGCAGTGGGCGAGAACAGCGTATTTAAAAAAAAAGGAAAAACTAAAAAATGAAATGGAAGAAAAACAAAACAACCAGAATATTTAGGAATATATAGATAGATTAAGAAAACTATATAAAAATAAAATATTTAGTAAGTATATAGAATGGTGAAAAAGAAGAAGAAGGATACTTTCCAAGAGTTCCGTTCCACAGATAAATCTGCTTACACTACCATCAAAACCACATTCAAATCTGTATTACATAACCATAAAGCAGTTCAACCAGTCATTACTAATTTGGTTTTTGAAATGAATGATTTGATGATACATTCTTACCAATTTATTAGGTTATATGTGTTGAAATGTTATAACGACAAACAACCTTTACCTGAAATAAATGAGAAGTTCATTCTGTATTGTATCAAAACATTAGGACTCCGTGATAAGCGTGGAAAACAAAGTAAGGATACTGACCTTTTAGAAACATTACAAGAGTTTTACGATAATGAATATCAACCTTTACTCAACCACGAGAAAACACAACTAAAGAATACTACTTTTTTATTACCTTATTTAGCAACGCAACTACATACTTCCTTATCTAACAATACACAAGAACACTTTATCCAACATTTCCTTCGGTTTATCAATAAAACAACAACTAACATAACAGAAGATAAAGCAATTCTATTCAAGTTCAAGAAGCAATTATTAGAATGTAATGAGGAAACTGATACGATGTTTGATGAATGGAAAAACACTCATTTACCTAATATTCTTCCTACAAACATAAAGAAATCAGTTCATTATTATGTTAAAGTGAAACCATTTGATTATTTGAAAGGTATGTTGTATATGAACGCCGTATTAGAAAAGGAAGAACACAAACTATTCCAACCTTTACCACTTCGTAATAACATTATTCCCAAGCATATCATTCTGGATACAGCGTGTATCATTAGTTTATTCTGTCCTGAAAACGCAAAGAAGGGTGAGTTGTTGAAAAATGTAAAGGAAAATCAATACGATGTATGGAATAATCTGTTGAACCTACAACATAAAACATTCAAAAGCAAACATTATCAATTTCATCATCAACTCCAAACAGATGGGATTAGTTGTTCTTTGTTGTTTATTCGTAAGGATTTGAAAGATAAGAAATGGGGAAGCAGAGTTCCTACTTTACCAGCACAAGATTTTCATAACATAGAAGATTTATCAGCTGAGCAACTCAAAGAAGTTGAACCTCGTAATATTGTTGGTTGCGACCCTGGTAAAAGGTCGTTAGTGTATATGATGGATAGTAATGGTAAGAAACTCCAATACACAGCACCACAAAGGAAGCGAGAAAGCAAAGCAAAAAC
>Ga0233434_1000682_pt1 | contig 36752 bp, 30 predicted proteins | sample SI_122_August201_4_FD_182738 | JGI IMG/M metagenome (GOLD analysis project Ga0233434, IMG submission 182738) | Seawater microbial communities from Saanich Inlet, British Columbia, Canada - SI_122_August2016_120_MG | ecosystem: Environmental > Aquatic > Marine > Inlet | place: Canada: British...
TAGAATTATTTAAAATAGCTTTAATAAAGAAATTGTGACAAATCGAATCGAGACATCACATCTCGTTCACTTCCAGACAGGGTCCGTAAGATAGTATCCGCACTGAAAAAACTCCACAAATATTGCAAGGAATTTTTCAAGTCCTTTTAGTTTCTCGAAAATAATAGTTTCTTCAAACCAGTTTTTAAAGAAAATCTCGGAGAATATCTTATGGAAAACATGCTTCAACCGACGGACTTAGTCGGCGTCACCTTTTGGTTGATCTCGATCGCGATGGTAGCGGCAACTGTGTTCTTTTTTCTCGAACGCGACCGTGTCGTAGGAAAATGGAAGACGTCAGTAACGGTCGCGGGTCTGGTAACGCTTATAGCAGCGGTACACTATTTTTACATGCGAGAGGTATGGGTCGTTTTAGGCGATAGCCCAACGGTCTACCGATACATTGACTGGTTATTGACTGTTCCTCTGCAGATTATCGAATTTTTCCTAATTCTGGCTGCGATTACGGTGGTGCCAGCATCGCTGTTTTGGAAACTGTTGATTGCCTCGATTGTGATGTTGGTGGGTGGTTATCTTGGCGAAGCGGGCTTTATTGATGTCACCGTTGGCTTTGTAATTGGAATGGTTGGCTGGCTCTATATCATCTACGAAATTTTTGTGGGCGAAGCGAGTAAGATAAATGCAAGTAGCGGTAATGCTGCAAGTCAAAGTGCGTTTAAGACTATTCGACTAATTGTGACGATTGGCTGGGCTATTTACCCGATCGGATACATTTTAGGATACCTCACGCAGTCCGCGAATGTCGATTCCCTGAACATAATCTACAATTTGGCAGACCTTGTAAATAAGATAGCGTTCGGAGTTGCTATTTGGCTTGCCGCAACGCGCGATTCTGCTCGGATCGAAGCTGAAAAAAATCCTGCCTGACCCGAATCCCAGACGCCTGTTGTCAGGAAATCCGGCTCTGAAATTGGAGTCGGATTTCCTTTCGCGCCGTGCTCTAAATGAATCTGGCTTACGGACTTTCTTTTGTTCTGTGGATAGCCCTCGACGGGTTGGTATTTCCCGGGACAAGGCACTGATACGGTGGGTAAGATGCCCTCTGCTTTAGTAATTGGAGCGGGGTTCGGTGGTATCGCCTCTGCGCTTCGTCTTCGGGCAAAAGGGTACCGGGTGACTTTGCTCGATCGATGTAGTCGGCTAGGCGGTCGTGCTCAGGTGTTTGAGAGAGGCGGATTCCGTCACGACGCCGGCCCGACTGTCATTACGGCTCCTTTCCTGTTTGATGAGCTTTTCTCATTGTTTGGTGAAGATCGTCGCGATGAGGTCGAGTTTGTTCCGTTGAGCCCGTGGTATCGCTTTCACTTTTCGAATGGTGGGATCTTTGATTACGGTGGTTCGGTGGAGGACACTGAATCAGAAATCACAAGGTTCTCGCCCGATGACGTACAAGGCTATCGGTCACTGCTTGAAGCATCCCGCCGACGATTTGATATTGGGTTTACGCAACTTGCTGATCACCCTTTTCATTCTCTTAAAGACATGGGTCGACAAATCCCGCACTTAGCTAAACTGCGAGCCGACCGAAGCGTCTATGATCTTGTATCGCGCCATATTAAACATGATGACCTCAGGCAGGCGTTCTCAATTCAGCCTTTACTTGTTGGAGGCAATCCCTTTGATACCAGCAACATTTACAGCCTGATTCATTATCTCGAACGCAAGTGGGGCGTGTTTTTTGCCATGGGAGGAACCGGAGCGATTGTCGACGCCCTTGAGCGGTTGATGGTTAAGGCTGGTATTCAAATTGAACTCAACCGCACTGTTGAGCGTTTATGTATCCATGATCGGACTGTGACTGGAGCGGTGGTCAAGGATAGAAAGCGTATCGATGCCGATTTAGTGGTTTCAAACGTCGATCCTAACTATCTATTTCGATCCATGATTCAAAAAAAGACCAGCCTTTGTCTCTGAGACTAAAGCGGAAATTCACGCGATTATCGATGGGTTTATTTGTGCTTTTTTTTGGCAGTACTCGAAAATATCCTGACGTCGCGCATCACACAATTTGGCTCGGACCTCGCTACAAAGAGTTGCTCGAGGACATATTTCAAAAGAAAACCTTAGCGGAAGATTTTTCGCTTTACATCCATCGCCCGACTGCAACCGATCCGTCTTTTGCGCCTGCTGGAATGGACTCGTTCTATGTACTGGCACCCGTTCCCAATTTGACCGCGGATATTGATTGGGGAACAGAAGCGCCGAGGCTGATGTCACGAATCCTGACCGCTTTGGAAAAGAACTTGCTTCCTGGAATCCGTCAAAACTTGGTGGACCCTTTTTGGATGACGCCTGATGATTTTTCACATGATTATTTGAGCGAGGCGGGGGCAGGTTTCTCAGGGTCGCCTGTATTAAGTCAGTCTGCGTGGTTCAGATTTCATAATCGGGCAGAGGGTATCCGGAACCTGTACCTGACTGGCGCCGGAACGCATCCCGGCGCTGGTTTGCCAGGAGTGCTTTCATCGGCAAAGGTTGTTGACAAACTAATTCCAAGATGTCGTGATTCTTCGGCGTTGGGTGGAGCAGTATGACGACGTCATTATTCAACACGACTTTAGCCCACAGCCATGCTGAAGAGTCCGGTTATTTGAGGTCAGATAAGGCAATGAGAACGCGGGGCCGCTCCTTTTATTTTGCCAGTAAATTTCTTAATTCCGAGACATCTAAAAAAGCGGCCCGCTTATATCAATTCTGTAGAACGATAGACGATATCGCAGATCAGTTCGACTCCAAAAAACGGGCGCGAGATGAACTGAATCTCACAATCGCCGAATTAAATGGGGAAGCGTCACCCAGGGATTACACTTCGGATCTTTATCTACTTGCTGACGAGACAGGCCTTGACTTGCGAGCGGCGGTCGAACTCGTGAAGGGGTGCCGTTCTGATTTATGTGGTGAGGTCGCAATTCATGATGTGGAGGGCTTAATTCGGTATTGCTATCAGGTCGCAGGAACCGTTGGTATCATGATGTGTTCCGTGCTTGGAGTCAGTAATCCACGAGCGCTTCCTTATGCTGTAGACCTTGGAATTGCGATGCAAATAACTAATATCATGCGGGACATTACTGAAGATGCTGAGTCTGGCAGAAGATATCTTCCGAGTACATTAGTCGGAAATCTGTCATGCGATGAAATAACCGCACCCACTCAGAAAACCCTAGCGACTATTTCAACCGCCGTTAAAGCGCTCGCCGACCTTGCTGATAGCTACTATTCGAGCGGCCAGTCCGGAATTTGTTTTTTGCCGGGATCGGCGCAGCAGTCCATCGCAATAGCAGCTACTATTTATCGGCAAATTGGGGTAAAAGTACGAAGTAATACGGCAAAAAGCCTAACGCATCGTGTGGTAATCCCGAGGACTGAGAAATTTGTTCTGGCCGGGAAAGCCCTCTATCGAAACTTCTTTGATCGGAATTCTTTCCAACCTCCTGTTCATAACAGTAGCTTGCACAAACCTATCTGCCATCGTCCCGGAACGAACCCGTTGAGTTGATCTAGATCGATGGCGACGGCAATTCGAGAATACGATTTGATCGTTATTGGAGGCGGGTGCGCCGGGTTGTCTTTAGCGCGGTCGCTGATTCAAAAGGGTTCCCAACTGCGGGTTTTGATTGTCGAGAATCGATCGATCTACTTTGATGATCGGACGTGGTGCTTTTGGAGCAGGGAGAGTCATCCTCTTCAAAATCTAGAGGAAAAATCTTGGGATGCCTGGAAATTCTCTGTTCTAGGCGCCGCGCCTCATTTGCATCGACCGAAGAACGATCTCGCGTATCGTTGTATCAGATCAGGCACGTTCTATGAACATGCTCAAAGAGAAATTGAGCGCTGCCCTAATGTCTCTCTACGACTGTCTGTTAATGTTGACGCATGCTGGCGCGATGGCGAAACCGTCACGGTAGCAACTGACGAAGGCGAGTTCTACTCACGCTGGGTAGTTGATACCCGGCCAAGTCCTATCGTTTCCAATGAGCCGCGTTTTGGACAGTATTTTTGTGGAGCAGAGATTGAAGCAGAGCGTGATATCTTTGACGAACAAGTTGCACAAATCATGATGGAAATGCAGCACGATGATCATGGCTTTCGATTCACCTATTTATTGCCGTTTTCCAAACGCCGCGCGCTCATTGAAGAGACTCGCTTTTGTAACGCGGTATCTCAAGATCAGTTAGAGCAAGATCTTTCTCAGGCAATAGCGGGGAGATTAAAAGAAGTGGGGTTCTGTGAGCGGCGCCGTGAAGAGGGGTTTATACCAATGGCTGTTACTCGGCGGTCTGCAAATGAGGATGTTTTTATATTTAATGCGGGGGTGGCTGCTGGCGCAGTGCGGCCTTCAACCGGATACGCGTTTTCTCGTATTCAGAATTGGGCGTTAAGTTGTGCTTCCGCCCTCTCTCAGGGTGCTGGGCCTCTCTCACATGCAGCTGACCCTGCGTGGATACGCTGGATAGATCAGTTATTTCTAAAAGTGATTCAGGATGATCGCAACGATGTGCCTGAGATTTTTTCTTGCCTCGCACGCGGAATGCAACCAGATCACTTTGTCCGATTTCTCTCTGACAATGTGACGGTGTCGGATTTTGTCCGAGCGATTCATGCACTGCCTAAAAAACCTTTTTTGACAGGACTTGCCGTCCTGCCTGAATTCAAATGGCTTCAGCGGTGACATCAAACCTGCACTCGGTCGTTTTTTCGTTGACAGCTGCTTTAGTGATTGTGCTGACGAGCCACGCTGTTTTTTCGATTTTCTCACAACTTATGATCCTCACTGGGGCTGTGATGTTAGCGGGACTTCCCCATGGCGCACTTGATCCTTTGGTGTCAAATTACTTGATGGGAGCAAGCAGTTTTAGAAAGAGATCGTTGTTTTATCTGAACTATTTGCTTAAGGCAAGCATGGCATTCATATTCTGGCTTTGGCAACCAGAGATTATGCTTTTACTTTTTTTTGTTTTTTCTGCGTGGCATTTTTCTGATGACTGGAGAGAAACGCTGCCTCGATTACATCAAATCGGTGTCGGCATATCGATGGTCATATTGCCTATCTTTTTTCGGCCACCTGACACGGCGTTGCTATTTTCATACTTGGGTGCAGACTGGCCAGAGCCAATGATTAGAAGTGTCAGTTTTTTACCCGGAATTTTCTGTTGTGTGATTATGATCCTAGCAATTTTATACACCACACGAAATCGGCCTTGGATGAGTTTTGAGCTGCTTTCGCTTTGCGCGCTCGCCGCCCTAACTTCGCCGCTAATTTTCTTTAGCGTTTATTTCTGCTTGCTTCACAGCCCTAGACACATCATGAAAGTTGTTAAAGTTTTAAAGATAAGCGCTCGAAAGGCGTTACTTTATGCGATCGTTTTTACGTTTCTCGCTGTCGTCATCACCATATTCGCGTTGGGTAGCCGAGTGGAAATAAACAGTGCGTCTGGGTTGACACAGGCGGTATTTATTGGTCTTTTTTGCCTAACGGTACCGCATATGTTCCTGATCCATCACTTTCAACGGAAATCAGCGACCGGCGACTAATCAGAAAGAAGCGTTGGAGTCACCATCTAGCATCCGCTGGCAATCCCCATTAGAGTTCGGTCGGTGTTGATCAGATCCTTAAATTGTCCGTCCCTCTGGAAGTATCGCTTCTTTTGTGACTGTGAGACCCGCCGGTCGGCAGTCACCTCGGGCAATTCGTTACTTGAGACTTCAGAAAATCATTTTAATTCGTGATATGAAACCGGCCGATTGGCCAGCGGTATCAGAGATCTACGTCGAGGGTATCGAGACGGGAGCCGCCACGTTTGAGTCCTCTCCCCCACGTTTTTGGGAGGAGTGGACAGAGCAGCGGGTCAGCAATAGCCTGCTGGTTAGTGAGACTAGCCAGACGGTGACCGGCTGGGTCGCTCTCAGCCCCGTTACCAGCCGATGCGTTTATGCGGGTGTCGCTGAGGTCAGTATCTATGTCGCTAAAAGCCAACGGGGCAAGGGAGTCGGTGGAGTATTGATGGCGGCGCTGGTAGCACGATCAGAGGAGCTTGGTTTCTGGACCCTCCAATCGCAGGTCTTTACTAATAACCAGGCTACGGTCGATTTACACCTTGGCCACGGCTTTCGCCAAGTGGGGTTGAGAGAGAAAATTGGAAAGATGACGTATGGCCCTTACGCAGGCCAATGGAGGGATACTCTCTTTTTTGAGCGCAGAAGCGTCGTTGTAGGGCTATAAAGAAAGCCTTGCTCGCTAGATTTTTCGAGTTTAAGGCGGGCTAGTCAGGATTTTTAAAAGAAGGCCAGGTTCCGAGTAACGGGAGTACCCGTGCGATGCCTGATGAACTTTTTTACGGACAGTTTATTTTTGCTTCGACATCGGCAAAAACTTTGAGAGACAGCGTGCTTTTTCCCTCTACCTTGCCCTGTACGACGCAGCCTTCCAGAGTTTCATCCACGATCTTTTGGATAATGTGCTCAAGATCACCCACGGTAAGTTCAGTGATGGGCGTGTTCCTATAGCTCTCATCTCCTTCCGCTGGTGCGCAACTCAGGATGAGAAATCCAGCGAGAGTGGTTACCGCGTTTATTTTTTTACTAAATTGAATCATAACAATACCTTAACCGCCACGAGTTAATAGCGCGTGAGAAAATACAAAAAGCTGTCACATATACGATCCAAGCCATGTGCCACGCAACAACTGGATACCGCCAAGGGTGGCGAAAGCCCCTGAGTGGCCAGCTGATCGACATCTGTCGAAACTAAGCTCTACCCTAACGGTCGCGCCGTCTTCGATTTGCTCGGGTGTGATCGGTGTTTTGTTTCGACTAATTGCTTGAATGGGGCGAGTGGTTTCGGCTACGAGCTTGTATTTTTTTCCGTCCTGAGGGGCAGTTTCAGGAATGACCTGTAGGAGGTCATGTCCCTGGCCATTCATCGCCTGAAGGATTGCTGTTTTGATGGGACTGATCTGTACCGGATTAAAAATGAGCGTCACCGAGAAAAAACCCGTGAATGGGTCTGCAGCGATTAGTTGAGGATCGCGGACGACGCAGGGCGGAGAGGTAATCCGGATACGGTTGTTGGTCATATCGTTATTTTCTGTTGAGAAATGATTTTAGGGAAGAAGTGAGCATTTGATCGCCTGAAAGACTTGAGAAAATATTAGTTTATTTATTTTTGATAACGATTTTTTTCTAATGTCGACCGGATTGTCGATTTAAAAAATGGCAGCACGAAAAAGCTTTTATCCCTTATCACCAGAGCTCCAGATTGAGCTGAAGCGCTAAGCAACAGATTAAAATCCGCTGATCACAATGTTAATGAGATAATAGAAACATAAAATTTCATTAGCAAATCGCCGATTTGTTGAAGAATGATCGGACAAAATATTTTCACCGAGAAAACTACATGATTGATTTGATGTCGATTGCGCGAACCGAGGCTGATGGTGGCGATTTATTTAGTGTTTTTGACCAAATGTATGAGGCCAGTGATGTCAGGCCGACAGGACACCCAGAGGCTGTCGTCTGGAAGGGCGGTCATCATACGAGCGAAGTTAACCCAATTGCACACTCGCTGACAGATGCCTATGCGCTGCTTGGCACGATCGCCGCGATCGATATTTTGGGATTGCCTTTTTACGCGGTTCCGATGTGGGCGCAATTTCGCCACGATACGAAACTCAAGGCATTGAGCTGGTTTGGAAACATGCCATGTATGTCGATCAAGTGGTCTACTGCCGGAGATGCGTATGTGCGCAATTCGCGGGGTGAAAAAGTCGTGGTGATGGGGAAATCAGGAAATGCGACGTTGCGTACCCAAGCCGGCGTTTACTGTAATGTTCGTCCGTATGGGCCGATTACGGTCGTCCGATGTATGCCGTGTCTACCGTATTCTCAAGACAAGCCCAAATTTAGTGTAAGCAATCAAACCGGTATTGTGCATTCAGAGATGAATACGCCTGCCATTCAGATGGCTTATGCCAATCGACTTTTTCTCAAGCTGGTCCATGAGACAGGCAAGCTCGGTCGCGTTGCGATGAAACCCACTCAAGCAATGGAGGATGGCATTAATGCAGGACTCCATAGCTGGATGATTCAGGGCACAAAGTTTGAAGTGGGGCGTCAGTATGCGGTTAATCCGTACATTGAACATAAGAAAGCCATCGACGCGATTGTGGCGTTGCTGCCAAAAGACTTTAAGGATGGGATAGAGAACTGGGGAGGTCGTATCGAACAGCATATTGCAGATACGAACTACGGCCTGCTTTTGTGGGATCTTATTGAGAAACGCGATTGCATCGTGCTGTCCACTGATCTCGATGGAGATCGATTGACAGATCTTTTGGCAGATGTATCTGATCCTTTGAGAGCGTTTAGCAGTCGTGTAGCGAACCATCTAGGACAAGAGATTGATTCAAACCAAGTGTGGTCGGACATGGGTTACACCACGGGTAACGGTCGGGACATGACCTCAGTCATGCATCGCATGAAAGGTCCCGCAATTCATGAGCAGACTCTAGGATCTGCTGACGCCATGTTGCTTCGCTTGCTGGATGGCGATGAATCGATGGGAGGCTCAAAGCAACCTTATGATCCACGGATCCACTTTATTCTGATTCGGGACGCCTATATTGATGCCAATCCGGGGAATACCCAGCTGGTGCGGTGGCTTGATGATGCCCTCGCGAAATTCGATGAAGTTTATGCCGGCGACCGGCCGGGATTTCTAGAAGGCTATGAGGAATTAAAGCAAAAGATTTCGCCTTGGGGTGCCTAATCGGCAAGCGAGAGGTAAGTAATAGACGATTCAGTGGGAGAAAAGTACATTTTGGCTGTAAAATCACGGTCCTGGGATTTCTAGTGGTGCTTATCGAATTGGATCACTAGAAAGGGCAAGTGTGGGCGCGTGTTCTTAAGACGCTCGCCTAATAAAACTCTTATTAAGTAAAGTTTTATCGTTAAATTATTGCGAAAGTGGCGGAATTGGTAGACGCGCTGGCTTTAGGTGCCAGTGGGGAAACCCGTGGGAGTTCGAGTCTCCCCTTTCGCACCAATTTATGAGAAGACTGCGCTTAAATTGAAAAAGCTTCATCACCATAAAGATAAATACTGAGGTTCATTGAGATATGGATGTATCGATCGAGAATACCGGCGCGATTGGCCGCCGAATGACCGTCAAGGTTCCCGCCGAAAAATTAGCTGGCGCCGTAACGACGCGATTGAAGCGTCTGGCGCGAACCGCAAAGATCGCGGGTTTTCGACCGGGTAAAGTACCGATGAAAGTCATCGAGTCACGCTTTGCAGATCAAGCATTGGCAGAGGCAGCTGATGAGTTGATTAGCTCAAATTATTTTGCCGCGATATCCGATCAATCGCTTGAGCCTGCAGGGCCTCCCGCAATTGAACCTAAATCGCTGACCCGTGGAGAAGATCTGGAATTTGTTGCTAATTTTGAAATTTTTCCTGAGGTGTCAAAAACTGAACTTACCGGAATGTCGATTGAGCGTCAGAACTGTGAGGTTGGAGACGATGATATCGATCGAACCATTGATACTTTGCGTTCGCAGCGGACAAACTTTACAACCGCTGAAAAAAACGCAGAAATGGGTGATCAAGTCACCGTGGATTTTAAAGGTCGAGTCGACGGGGAGATTTTTCAAGGTGGCGAAGCAAACGACTACGCAATTGTTCTGGGTAAGGGGGCGCTTTTAAAAGAATTTGAAGACGGGTTAATGGGTGCATCAGCGGGTGACGATTTGACTATCAAGTTGACTTTCCCAGAGGATTATCCGGGCACTGAGGTTGCTGGCAAAGACGCAGAATTCGAGGTTAAATTGAAGGAAGTTGGAGTGCCCGAGATGCCTGAAGTCGACGACGAATTTATCAAAACCTTTGGGATTGAGGATGGTTCAGTTGAATCTTTTCGAAAAGAAATCCAAACCAGTCTGGAACGTGAGCGTGATCAGCGTAGCCGAGCAAAGATCAGACAGTCGGTGCTCGAGGCGCTCATGAAGGATAACGAGTTTGAGGCGCCGTCGGCGTTGGTTGATGAAGAGATTAATCGTTCAATTGCGGCTGTTCGCCAACAATTGCAGCAACAGGGGTTGCCTCACGATGCGCCAATTGATCGCGCCAATTACTTGGATGAAGCCTACCGCCGAGTCCGATTAGGGCTCGCAATGCATGGCGTCGTTAAGCGTCTAGAGATTAAGCCGGACCCAGACCTTGTTCGAGAGCGCATTACAGAAATGGGGTCGAGTTATAGCGATCCCGATCAATTTCTAAAATGGTATTACGAAGATAAAAGTCGACTCGCGCAGATTGAATCGGTCGTTGTTGAAGAACAGGCCATAGATGCATTGTTACAAGAAGCAAGCGTGTCGGATACGAGCGTTGGTTTTGAAGAATTTATGCGGCCCGAATCAAATGCGGAAGCGCTAGAGAGTGTTTAGGGTTAAGCGGAAAATTTACTTATAAGACTGGGAATTACTGATGACCGATTTTTTTGGGGGTGCTTTGGCGCCCGATGCTCAAAATCTTGGAATGGTTCCGATGGTGATCGAGACCACAGGACGCGGTGAGCGCGCTTACGATATCTACTCGCGACTTCTTAAAGAGCGCGTTATTTTCATGGTGGGCGCGGTTGAGGACCATATGGCTAATCTCATTGTCGCGCAGCTTTTGTTTTTGGAGTCTGAAAATCCGGATAAGGATATTAATCTGTATGTAAATTCACCTGGTGGTGCTGTGAATGCGGGAATGGCGATTTATGACACGATGCAGTTTGTCCGACCGAATGTCAGCACGGTCTGTATTGGCCAGGCAGCCAGTATGGGCGCTGTTATTCTTGCGGGCGGAGCTGCCGGCAAGCGTTTCACTTTGCCACATTCCCGGATCATGATTCATCAGCCGTGGGGGGGATTTCAGGGGCAGGCAACCGATATTGATATTCACGCCAGAGAGATTTTAAGACTTCGGGAAAGGCTAAATCAGGTGCTCGCTTTTCATACAGGTAAAGACGTTGAATCTGTCTCAGCAGATACAGAACGCGATAATTTTATGGATGAAAATGAGGCGGTAGAGTACGGTATTGTCGACCGAGTTTTAAAGTCTCGAGAGGATGGGTAAGCGACAAATTTATTGGTTTCTAGGGAAGATACTTGCTTTTTTTCGTCAATGGTTGCAAGGTTAGCCTTCACAGATCAGAGATACACTCCATTTTTGAGATTTAATTCTAGAGGCACCTAAATGGCTGACGGCGAAGGCGACAAGAAAGGCGATAAATTACTCTACTGCTCTTTTTGCGGTAAGAGCCAGCATGAAGTTCGAAAGTTGATTGCAGGACCCTCTGTGTTTGTCTGCGATGAGTGTGTAGAGCTGTGTAACGAAATTATTCGAGAAGAGGCAGAAGACGCAGAAGACGCAGAGTCTTCAAGCGCTCGATATCCCACGCCCAAAGAGATTTGTGAGCGACTCGATGAGCATGTCATTGGTCAGGCCGAAGCCAAAAAAGTACTTTCCGTTGCGGTTTACAATCATTACAAACGAATTGAGCATGAAGAGGCTTCGGGATCCGGTGAAGTCGACATTTCAAAAAGCAATATTTTGCTGATTGGACCGACAGGGTCTGGAAAAACCTTACTGGCTGAAACTCTGGCGCAAGAGCTTAATGTGCCTTTCACGATTGCAGACGCAACAACTCTTACGGAAGCGGGTTATGTGGGAGAAGACGTCGAAAATATTATTCAGAAGCTGCTTCAGAAATGTGATTATGATGTCGAAAAGGCGCAGGTGGGTATCGTTTATATAGACGAGATCGACAAGATTTCTCGAAAATCGGACAACCCTTCTATTACGCGTGATGTGTCTGGAGAAGGAGTTCAGCAAGCACTGTTGAAGCTTATTGAAGGGACAGTGGCCTCTGTTCCACCGCAGGGTGGCAGAAAACATCCTCAGCAAGAGTTCCTTCAGGTGGATACGAGAAACGTTCTTTTCATTTGCGGCGGCGCGTTCGCAGGCCTTGATCGAGTCATTCAGGAACGTTCGGAAAAGTCAGGCATTGGTTTTGGCGCTAATGTCAAAAGCAAGACCGATGACGATCGAGTGAGTGAATTCCTAAAGAACCTCGAACCGGAAGATTTAATTAAATATGGTCTGATTCCAGAGTTTGTGGGAAGAATGCCGGTTGTGGCTACGTTGGAAGAATTGGATGAAGATGCGCTCGTTACTATATTGACCGAGCCCAGAAACGCGCTTGTGAAACAATACCAAAAACTGTTTGATCTCGAAGGGGTAGATCTTGAGATTCGCCATGACGCCCTCAGGGCTACCGCACGTCGCGCATTGAATCGTAAAACCGGCGCACGCGGTCTTCGGTCGATCCTGGAAAAGGCACTTCTTGAGACAATGTTCGAGTTGCCCTCAATGGAAAATGTGACTCAAGTGACCGTCGATGCGAATGTCATTGAGGAAGGGTCACAGCCTTTGTTTATGTATGAAGACGCTCAGCGGAACGCTTCAGGATAATCGTTCGTATTACCCTTACCTTTAATGAGTGATCTTGGGGAAATCTTGTGAATTCCTTGAAAACAGGGTGACTCGACCCCATAGTTAAAAAGGTGCGCCGAAAGCGCGACTACTCGCGCTAGAGCGATAGCCCCTTTAACCATGATGTTACGGAAATTCAAATGAGCGAAGAGAAATCAGTTGACCCTATCAGTCCGAGAACGCGGTATCACATGTTGCCACTGCGCGATGTGGTTGTGTTTCCCCACATGGTTCTTCCATTATTTGTCGGCCGAGAAAAGTCCATTCATTCGCTTGAGGAAGCAGTTGAGGGCGGAAAGCAAATATTTCTTGCAGCTCAGCATGATGCCGCCGACGATGACCCAAACCCTGATCAAATCTTTAGTTCAGGGACCGTTGCCAATATCCTGCAATTGCTCAAATTGCCAGACGGGACTGTAAAGGTATTAGTGGAGGGAATATCTCGAGCGACCATTGTTGATTATGTAGAGACTGAAGAGAGTTTTGTTGTCGATGTAACAACGGTGGCCGAGGGTGAGTTCGATGAGCAGGAAGGAGAAGTCCTGATGCGAACGGTAACCTCAGAATTTGAGCAGTATGTCAAACTTAACTCCAAAATTCCCCCGGAGGTTTTAACATCTTTATCTGGCGTTGAAGATCCCGGTCGACTTGCTGATACGATCGCGGCTCATCTCACTTTGAGAAATGACGAAAAGCAAAAAATTCTTGAGCTGGGGGACGTGGGGCAGCGGCTTGAGCATATCCTCGGCATCATGGAGGGAGAAATCGATCTTCTGCAGGTCGAAAAGCGCTTGCGTGGTCGTGTGAAAAAGCAGATGGAGAAAAGCCAGCGAGAATATTACCTAAACGAGCAGATGAAGGCGATCCAGAAAGAGTTAGGGGATATGGATGAAGCGCCGAATGAAATAGAAGAGCTTCAGCAGAAGGTGGAGCAGGCAGGTATGCCGACTGAGGCTCGAGAAAAAGCCGAGTCAGAATTAAAGAAATTGAAGATGATGTCTCCGATGTCGGCTGAAGCCTCTGTTGTGAGGAACTTTATTGAAACATTAACCCAAGTGCCCTGGAAGAAACGCAGTCGCGTGTTGAAAGATTTAACAAAAGCAGAGGCGATCCTCGAGGCTGATCATTATGGTCTTGACAAGGTTAAGGAGCGAATTCTCGAGTATTTGGCCGTGCAGCAGCGTATTAATAAGGTCAAGGGACCCATTCTGTGCTTGGTCGGTCCACCAGGGGTGGGAAAGACATCACTCGGTGAATCAATTGCGCGCGCAACGAATCGTAAGTTTATGCGGATGTCTCTTGGCGGCGTCCGAGATGAAGCGGAAATCAGGGGTCATCGACGAACCTACATCGGTTCGATGCCGGGTAAGATAATTCAGAATATGTCAAAGGCGGGCACCCGCAATCCACTTTTCATGTTGGATGAAGTAGACAAAATGTCGATGGATTTTAGGGGCGATCCTTCTTCTGCACTTTTGGAAGTCCTTGACCCGGAGCAGAATCATAAATTTGGCGATCACTATCTTGAAGTTGATTACGATCTTTCAGAGGTCATGTTTGTCGCAACAGCGAATTCTTTGAATATTCCCGGACCTCTACTCGACCGTATGGAAGTGATTCGTATCTCCGGTTATACCGAAGATGAAAAGATAAATATTGCAACGAATTATCTGATTGATAAACAGAAAAAAAATAATGGTTTAAACCAAGAAGAACTCACGATCAATCATCAGGCGCTGACGGATATTGTTCGTTATTACACTAGGGAGGCAGGCGTTCGATCCTTGGAACGCGAAATAGCCAAGATTTCCCGCAAGGTTACGAAGGAGTTATTGCTTGACTCTAAAAAGAGTAAGGCGCAAGTTTCGGGGCGCAACCTTTCCAAGTACTTAGGGGTGCGTCGTCATCGGTATGGGCGAGCCGAGGATAGTAATCGAGTTGGACAAGTGACAGGCCTTGCCTGGACTGAAGTCGGCGGCGAATTGCTGACTATCGAAACTGCTGTGATGCCGGGTAAGGGTAAGCAAAGTTTTACCGGTAAACTTGGTGACGTGATGCAGGAATCTATTCAGGCCGCGATGTCGGTTGTTCGAACCCGAGCGAGTCAGTTTGGGATCGATACAGAGTTTTTCCAGAACAAAGACTTCCATATTCACGTTCCCGAAGGCGCAACTCCCAAGGATGGGCCCAGTGCGGGGATCGGGATGTGCACCGCTTTAATTTCAGCTATTACAACAATTCCGGTTCGCTCTGATGTCGCAATGACTGGTGAGATCACGCTCCGTGGGGAAGTATTACCAATTGGCGGGTTGAAGGAGAAATTGCTAGCGGCCCATCGCGGCGGGATTACAACTGTAATCATCCCCAGCGAGAATGAGAAAGACCTTGTAGAGATTCCTAAAAACATCAAAAGTGGGTTAGAAATTGTGCCGGTGCGATGGATTGATGAGGTTATTTCGGTCGCGTTAGAGCGAGCGCCAGAGAACAGTTCGGCAGCGGTAGATGAAGTATCGACTGGGACTGCGGCCGAGGAAGAAGAAGCTTCCGGTAGTTCTGCGCGGACACATTGATAAGACTGAATGTCATAATACGAGCTTGTTAACGGAGTAAAGGGGTAGAAGATGAATAAAGCTGATCTAGTAGATGCGGTTTCTGCAAAAACGGGTTTAGATAAGCATCAAGCTTCAAGTGCATTGGAAGCCGTGCTCAGCACTGTGTCCGATGCGTTAAGTCAGGGGACCTCCGTTTCACTCGTCGGTTTCGGTGTGTTTTCGGTGAATGAGCGCGCCGCTCGAGTGGGGCGTAATCCGAGGACCGGGGAGAGTATCGAGATCCCTCCGGCTCGGGCACCTAAGTTCAAGGCTGGTAAAGGTCTCAAGGATGCCGTAAACTAGCGCGCCCTTCGGGTGCTTAGCTCAGCTGGCAGAGCGTCGCCCTTACAAGGCGAAGGTCGCAGGTTCGAACCCCGCAGCACCCACCAGGTTTGATAAATGCGCTCGAGTCAGGGAAATTATTTGGAGCGGTAGTTCAGTTGGTTAGAATACCGGCCTGTCACGCCGGGGGTCGCGGGTTCGAGTCCCGTCCGCTCCGCCATCTCCTTGTCCCTCGTTTTATACTTCCTAGACCCTCGAATTTAAGACGCTTTGGGGTATATTGAAGAAGATGAAAAATAGTTGATCAAAGGTGACTATTCTACTAATTCAGTTGATTTTTATTTTTAAGGCAGAACATGCTAACAGCTATTAAAGAACGCGCTTCAGGCTGGATTGCCTGGACGCTGGTCGCACTAATTTCTATTCCTTTTGCGCTATGGGGAATCAATTCCTATTTCGAAGGCGCTTCTAAAATTGTGGTAGCCACAGTCAACGGTGTTGAAATTGAAAAAACTGACTATCAGAGTTCGTTATCTGATCAACGCCGGATGCTTGTTCAAATGATGGGGCAAAACATTGACGCTGATTATTTTTCAAGCCGAGCTTTTAAGTTACAAGTTTTAGAGACCCTAATCGATTCGCGTCTTCAGGCAGAATACCTGCGGGATAGAGGTTTTCGGGTAACCGATGAACAGCTTTCGAAAAAGATCTCTTCGTTTTCGACCTTTCAAGTGGATGGCCAATTTGATTCCACTCGTTATGAGCAGCTCGTGCGGAATGCGGGTCTCAGCGTTGAAGGGTTCGAGCGCCAGCAGCGGCAACAGGGAGCGGTTGATCAGCTGAGAGCCGGTCTGAGAGGGAGTTCACTCGTTGTATCCTCGATGACCGATCGGGCAATCGAATTGTTATACCAGCGCCGTATGGCACAGTTCACGGTCGTCGATATTGCCGCTTTCGAAGACAGCTTGGTTGTGGGTTCGGAGGCGTCACTTGATGAGTTTGACGCTAATAAATCGTTGTATGTACAGCCGGAACAGATGCAGATCGAGTTTATCCGACTATCGGTTGATCAGCTTGCAAAACAGGCGAATGTGAGTGAGCTCGAGCAGAGGGCGTTTTATGACAATAATGTCGAGCGATTCACGCAGCCTGAAAGTCGAACCGCCAGTCATATTTTGTTGTCATTAGCTGGCGATGCCGCTGAAGATGTGGCCGATACCTTGGAGCAAGAGGCGAAACGTATTGCAGCAAGAGCAAAATCTGGTGAAGATTTTGCACAACTTGCCGAAACGTATTCCAAGGATCCTGGGTCCGCATCTCGGGGCGGAGATCTTGGCATCATTCGACCGGGCGCGATGGCACCCTCATTCGAGACGGTTGTTTTCGATCTCAAAGAGGGTCAAATTAGTGATCCCGTGCGTACCGCCTATGGCTGGCACATTATCCAAGTCACCAATATTCGCGAGAGCGATGTCCGTCCTTTCGACGAGGTGATGAATGAGATTAAGGCGATTCTTGAGCGGGAGTGGGCAGAAAACCAGTTCATTACTATGGCGGAAGATTTTCAGAATCTGATCTTTGAGCAGCCGGATTCCCTGAATTCAGCGTCAGATTTTCTCGGTACACCGATCGAGCGCAGCGACTGGTTCTCCAGAACAACTGGAGACGGCGTCGCCTCAAATGATCTTGTTCGTAAAACGGCTTTTAGCCCAGAGGTATTGGTTGATCGTTTGAATAGCGAGATGCTTGAGATAGGCAGCGACACATTCGTTGCGGTTCGGTTCGCAGACTTTCGTGAGAAACGACAAAAAGACTTTAATGAAGTTAAAGATCAGATTGAGCGCGTGTTAGCAGCGCGGCTTGCGGCTGATGCGCAAGAGGAATTTGCAGAAAAGTTTGTCGCGACGTTGGAGTCTGGTGAGGATTGGGACAATTTACTTGCTCTGGAAGGCTTATCTTCAGCTGACTTGCCTGAGGATTTGGAAAACACGACTGATGACGTTGCTAGAGCAGCTGCGAGAGTTGTTTATTCGGTGGGCGCGCCTAATCCAGGGACGCCGGTGTTTGGTAGCGCGCGATTGAGCGCTACAGACTACCTCATATATAAGCTCGATGAGGTCGTCGCGGGAAATATTTCACAGATCACCGGTGATCAAGTCAGCGAGGTTGAGGATTTAATTGAATCCCGCGTCGGCGAAGAACTACATGCTGGAATTGGCCGAGCGCTTCGAACGGCTGCCGACGTTCAGATTTTTGAAGAGTCTCTTTAGCACCTCTACAGCATCTGTTTTTTTGTCTTCAAGTCATGTCTCCTCTGCAATCCGAGAACTAATGCCGACGGTGTTGAAACCCCCGTCGACATAAGTAATCTCGCCCGTGATGCCTGATGCTAAATCCGAACACAAGAACGCCGCAGTGTTACCAACTTCTTCAGTTGTGACGCCTCGACCGAGCGGAGCTGTGACTTCGTAAAAATGTAGCATTTGCTTAAGGCCTTTAATTCCTGCGGCAGCGAGCGTTTTGATTGGTCCTGCTGATATTCCATTAACTCGAATACCTTCGCTACCTAAAGATTGGGCAAGATACCGGACATTGGCTTCGAGGCTTGCTTTGGCCAGGCCCATTACGTTGTATCCAGGCATTGATCGTTCAGCACCAATATAACTAAGGGTCAGCATTGCGCCCCCTTCAGTCATCATGCTTCGTAATGACTTAGCAAGTGCTGCAAAACTATAAGAGCTGATTTCATGCGCTGTTCTAAATCCCTCTCGAGTAACCGCATCGAGATACATGCCTTCTAATTCCTCGCGAGGTGCATAGGCTATCGAGTGAACAAGAATATCAAGATGATCCCAATGTTTAGCGAGTTCATCTCTCATTTCCGCAATATTGCTATCTTGCGAGACATCACAAAGGATAGTTTTGGCAGATCCTAGTTCCGCCGCAAATTTTTCTGCTCTTCCACCTAATTTATCGTTTTCATAGGTGAGTACCAGTTCAGCCCCTTCACGGGCCATAGACTGTGCAATACCCCATGCAATGGAGCGATTTGACGCTACCCCGGTAATGAGCGCTCGTTTGCCTTTTAGGAATCCCATGTCTCGCTTTGTCCTTGGTTAAAATAACTAGAATGAACGTTTTATCCGAACCGGCATAAAGAGTCAAAATTTTGCAATGCGCTCAATTGAGAAACAACTTTCTGTCTTTGCAGTATCGCGAAACGCTGATGATAAAGCAGCTCAGATTGCCCATGAACTCGGTGCAAAATTAGAAACTTCCGAAAGTGGCCTGTCAGGGCTAGTATTAGAGGTCTGGGAAGCAAGACTTGCTTTGCGCGATTATGACCGGCCTCGCACCCGTTCATTCTTTGTCGATTCTCAGATTCAGAGAAGGGTTGTTAGTTCCCGAGATCTTCTAGCCCGCGCCCTCGGTCAGAAATCAACTACAGTGATTGACGCGACAGCTGGATTTGGCGGCGATTCTTTTGATTTTTTACGACGGGGTAAGCGAGTTTTTGCTGTTGAAAGAATTAGCTTGATCGTTTTTTTGCTGAAGGATGCGATAGCAAAAATTGAGGATTCTGAAGAGCGGAAGCGAATCAGCGTGCTTGAAGCTGTGGCTCAAGATATCATTCCAAACCTGCCTTCCTGTGATGTCATTTTTTTGGACCCGATGTTCGAAGACGTTGAGAAAAGAAGTGCGAAACCTCGTAAAGCTCAACAATTATTGCGTTTGATTGCCGGTCCGAGCTCGGATTCAAATAGTCTGCTGGAAGTTGCCCGCGAGCATGCAAAACAAAGGGTGGTTGTGAAAAGACCGCGCCTTTCGTCGTCCTTAGGAGTAGAGCCAGATCATTGCTTTATGGGTAAATCGATTCGCTATGACGTATATTTTTCGAGGACAGCGTGAAAAAAGAACACTGGTTTTTCGCAGAACACATTCCGAAGTGCGGTATTGAGACCGTATTGTCAGACACCGAGGCAAGTCATGCCGTTCGAACGAGGAGACTTCGTATCGATGACCCCTTGATTATTTTTGATGGCAAGGGACTGTCGGCAGGGGCTCGGATTATAGAAATATCTCATCGCCCATTAAAAGTCCGTTTGCATATCGGCGAGAGAGATTGGTCTCCCAAAAAAACGCCAAGTGTTCATTTAGTTTCGGCACTCCCTAAAGGAGATCGCCAGAATACGATGATTGATATGGCAACTCAACTTGGAGTGGACGTGTTAACACCATTGGTGTGCGAGAGAAGTGTCAGTGTGTCTCGAAAGGGTAACCGGGATCGTTGGGAGCGGATAGTGATTGAGGCGTGCAAACAGAGCCATCGCCTCTGGCTGCCTACGCTTGCAGAAGAGTCTTCACTGGAAACATTTATACGGGATATTGATGAAGGCGCTACGGTTTTTGTTGGAGATAGTGACGGCGACACATTGGGAAGCTTCTCAAACATGTCTTTAAAAAAACTGGAAAAAGTATATCTGGTTATTGGTCCAGAGGGCGGATTTACTGTTTTTGAGCGCCAACTCCAAAAGCATGCTGGTTTTAAAATGCTATCGGTTGGCGATGGCATTCTTCGAACAGAGGCAGCAGCGGTCTCTCTTGTCGCGTCAATAATGGGGCTAGTGAGGCCGTCCTCCGTTATGTGAGATGACTGACTCCCCTTAAGGCATATCTGAGATTCGCTGTTGTCGCGCTCGAAATTCATCGAGATCCCGATTAAGTTGTTTAACTCGATCGGTTTCTTTTTGGACAACGTCAGTCGGCGCTCGCTCAACGAATTTGGGGTTTTCAAGTTTTGCCTGACACTTCGCAAGATCGGTCGATAGTTTTTCAATCTCGCGGTGCAATCGGGCCAATTCAGCGTCGCGATCAATAAGAGAGCCCATTGGGACCAGGATCTTTAATGCCCCCGTGAGGGCAGTGGCGTGGTCTCCATCTGGCTCAATGTCATCGTTAATCAAGCTCAGTTTCTCGAGTCTTGCGAGAGGTACTAACACCCATTCAAATTGCTTAATTCGCCACTGGTCTTGTTCATTATTAGTTTGAAGTAGGGCGGGTAGCATTTGCCTCGGATCAATATTCATTTCACCACGTATGTTTCGAACTCCGCCGATAACCGATTTCAACCACTCCATGTCTGCTAACGAATCTTCGTCAACGGTAAAGTCGTCACTGCTTGGGTACTTCTGATTGATAACACTGCTATTTATCTCATCATCTGGTTGCGTGATTCGCTGCCATAAGGTCTCTGAAATAAAGGGCATTAAGGGGTGCAGAAGGCGCAGCGAATTATCCAATATGGTCGTCAGGGTGTGACGCACCACATCTTTTTGCTCCGGAGACAATTCAGGACTCGCGAGCTGAATCTTGGCAATCTCAAGATACCAGCTGCAGTACTCATCCCAGATAAACGTATGAAGGGTTTGGGCGACTTGATCAAATCGATAGATGTTCATTGATTTTTCAACAGACTCGCAAACCTCAGATAATTTCGATTCGATCCATTTTTCAGCGACTCCTTTTGGCGCGTTTGATCCAGAAATTTTTGAAACAGATGATGTATTCATCTCAACAAAGCGTGCAGCGTTCCAGAGTTTGTTGCAAAAATTTCGAAAACCCTCTATTCGACCTAAGTCAAATCGAATATCGCGTCCTTGGGTTGCCAGACTTGCAAATGTGAACCTCAACGCGTCAGTACCAAAAGAGGGGATTCCATTTGGGAATTGTTTTCGGGTGGTTTGTGCGATCTGTTTTGCCATCTTTGGCTGCATTAAGCCAGCGGTCCGTTTCTCAACAAGTGTTTCAAGATCAATCCCGTCGATCAGGTCCAGTGGGTCGAGAACATTCCCTTTTGATTTAGACATTTTCTGGCCATCAGAGTCGCGAACTAGCCCGTGCACATAGACTTGATGAAAAGGAACGTCACCCGCAAATTTCAGGCCAAACATGATCATCCGAGCGACCCAGAAAAATATAATGTCAAAACCTGTTACTAAAACACTAGTGGGATAGAACGTCTTAAATTCTTCTGTAGGGTTGGGCCACCCCAAAGTGGAAAAAGGCCAAAGAGCTGACGAGAACCAGGTATCCAGTACATCTTCATCCTGGTGTAGATCAACTTCTTTGCCATGGTGCTCTGCGGCTTTTGCATTAGCTTCCGAAGCAGTCATGGCAACAAAAATATTTCCTTCCTCGTCGTACCAAGCTGGAATTCGGTGCCCCCACCAGATCTGCCGTGAAATACACCAATCTTGAATATTGTGCATCCAGTCAAAATAAGTGCGACTCCAGTTTTCCGGTACAAACGTTATACGACCATCCTCGACTGCCTCGATGGCAGGTTTAGCGAGAGGTTTGGTTTTTACAAACCACTGATCGGTCAGGTATGGCTCCACGACGGCTTGGGTTCTATCACCTCTAGGAACCATAAGCGTGTGATCATCTATTTTCTCGATGAGATTTTGGGCCTGAAGATCGCTGATGATTTTTTTACGCGCCTCCAAACGGTCCAGTCCATGATAAACGGACTGTGGGAGGTCAATGGCAGCGCTCGGGCTGAGAATATTGATCGGTTCAAATCCATGACGGTTACCGACTTCATAGTCGTTGAAATCATGGGCTGGCGTGATTTTTAGACATCCAGTGCCAAAATCTGGATCGACGTAGTCGTCGGAAATCACGGGTATTTTACGATCGGTTAGAGGAAGGCAAACACGCTGGCCAACAAGGTGAGCGTATCGATCATCGTCTGGATGAACAGCAACTGCGACATCTCCCAGCATGGTTTCAGGACGTGTGGTGGCGACTACAACGAACCCGGCTCCATTTTCAAACGGATAGCGAAGATGCCAAAGAGAGCCCTTTTCCTCTTCAGAAATTACCTCTAAATCAGAGAGGGCGGTATGAAGAATAGGATCCCAATTGACAAGTCGCTTGCCACGATAAATGAGGTTTTCCTGATAGAGTTTTACAAATACTTCTCTTACGGCTGTCGATAGGTCCTCATCCATTGTGAAGCGCTCTCGACTCCAATCAAGTGATGCACCCATTCGCCTTAGTTGACGGGTAATGGTTCCACCCGATTCACGTTTCCACTGCCAGATGCGGTCGATGAAGTCATTTCGTCCTAGATCGTGCCGGGTCTTTCCTTCCGAATTTAGTTGGCGTTCCACCACCATTTGAGTTGCGATGCCAGCGTGATCGGTGCCAGCTTGCCAAAGGGTTCTGTGACCTCGCATCCGATGGTAGCGAGTCAAAGCATCCATTATTGTGTCTTGAAATGCATGGCCCATATGAAGGCTGCCGGTTACGTTAGGGGGCGGTATCGCGATACAGAAAGGAGGGCCTTCTCCGGACGGCTTAAAGGCTCCCTGTTGCTCCCATGCTTCATACAGGGCTTGCTCTATAGCATGTGGATCATACGCTTTGTTTGTTTCTTCTTGGGTCACGGGTTGAATGTCTTCAAATGTTGGAGATTTAATCATTAATTGTCGCTCCACCATGGAGTCAAGCGACTTCGAATATCGGTCGATAATTTATTCCGTAAAGATTCTGGAAGCGACTCTCCAGAGTATGATGAAAGTCTTTTTTCAACGGTAACAACTAGTTCATCGACTAACTCAGTTAGATAATCTTGGTTGTCATCTTTATTGACATTTGTGAACTCAATTCCTGATTTTTTGGGATGATCATGACTTTTGTTTGCAGTATCGATTGATGTGTCGTTATCTTTCGTTTGTCCCGCTCCGGGATGCTTGAGCGCGGAAGCAACCTCTTCAATTAATGGTTCAATAGATTCCGTAGCGCTAGTTTTTGACTCAAACATATCTACGGTTTCAGGATCGTCATTTTCCGGGGTCAGATCATTGTCGATATCAATATTTTCCTGCGCACTTTTTTCAATCGCGCCTTCCAGCTTTGGCGACAGTTCAGTTGCTGAAGACCCTTCGCCAATGAATCTACCGAGCGATTCAAGCTGGTTGATCAGTTGATCTCGAATTTTATCGTGGCTCATAAGAGTCGACTCGGAACCTAGACTTTATGAGTGACAGGCTCGACGCCATTATCACGATAAAATTTGAACCGATTTCTTGCGAGCTGACGCTCGGAGTCATCGGTTCCAACAATTTCTGCAACTCTTGAAAATAGGCTAAAAGTTGATACCGGTGTATTTGCCATTGAAATTACAATTTCGGCAACATCGGGACTAGGGTCGTCACAACCTAATATCACCCGAACTAATTCATCGGTCTTGCCGAGTAATCCATGCGGGATAAAACTACTTGAAGAGAAAGTCCATAATCGCTCGTCCATCTGAGTCAATTGATCAGGTGTTTGACAGTAAAGATATACGTGCTTTCCAGACTGAAAAGCTTTCTCAGTGACTCGACAGGCAAGCGTATAACGCCCGTCAGGCGTATCACTGGAGGGAACATAAAAATCTACGCGGCAGGATGCCATAAATCAATCGCTGGCTCGGTTGATCAGAAAGCGAGTTAATAGCGAGACGGGTCGACCGGTCGCACCTTTATTTGCACCCGACTGCCATGCGGTTCCTGCGATATCGAGGTGAGCCCACTTCATGCTCTCGGTGAAACGAGCTAAAAAGCACGCGGCTGTCACGGCGCCAGCCGTGCGACCACCAATATTTGCCATGTCCGCAAATGGCGTATTGAGTTGCTTCTGATATTCTTTCCACACCGGCATTCGCCATGCTCGATCTCGGGCGTTTTCGCCACACTCTAGAAGTTCATTGGCTAACTGGTCGTCAGTAGAGAATAAACCCGTGGCTGGATTTCCGAGCGCGACCACACAGGCACCGGTCAATGTGGCGATATCTATGACTGCTGACGGACTGTAACGCTCAGCATATGTAATGGCATCACACAAAATGAGGCGTCCTTCAGCATCGGTATTGAGAATTTCAATCGTTTTGCCTGACATGCTGGTGACAACATCTCCAGGCTTGTTTGCGGCACCATCGGGAAGGTTCTCACTGCTTGGTACGATGCCCACGACGTTAAGTTTCAGCTTGAGTTCGGCAGCAGCTGTTAGTGCGCCAAAGACGCTTGCTCCGCCGCACATGTCGTATTTCATCTCGTCCATAGCACCCGCTGGCTTGAGCGAAATGCCACCTGCGTCAAAGGTGAGGCCTTTACCAATGAGAACCACTGGGGCTTGCCCGCGCTTTCCACCCTGATATTCCATGGTAATCAGTTTTGCCGGTTCACGACTTCCGCGAGATACCGATAATAACGCCCCCATTTTAAGGGCTTTCATTTTGGCTTCGTCAAGAACTTGGACTTTGAGCCCATGTGTTCTGACAAGTTTCTTTGCCTCGCCAGCTAAAAAACTTGGTGTACATAGGTTTCCAGGGAGATCGCTAAGCCGCTTTGCTAACGCAACGCCGTTACCAATTGCGTTTCCTTCACGAATACCTTCTTTAAGTAAAGGCTCGTTGCGAATATTTCCGCTTTGCAGAGAGACCCTCGCTAGAGAGCACTGGGCATCTTTGCGAGCTTTGCCTTTCATGGTCTTGAGTTGAATGAAGCGGTAACGTGCGTTATGAATGGCCTGCACAACAATTCGCGCTTTCGATTTATTATCAAGTCCCGATACACTGACTTCTGGGAGCGTGCTGACTGCGCTAATTGAGCGTGTCTTGCATAATTCGCGTGCCGCCGCTGATGCGGCTGCTGCGAAGTCATCTGCGTCGGGCTTGTCACCAATTCCCACTAACAATAATCTTTTAGCGTTGATACCCTGTGGCTTAGGAATTACGATGGCGCTTCCCGGTCGTCCGTTGAAGTCTCCTGAGTCTAAAATTCCTTCGACGAGTCGATTTGTTGCTTTTTCAATCTTGCGAACGGTTGCAGATTGCTCTGCCTTTTCATTAATTCCAATAATTAGACAGTCAGTACGAGTGTTTACAATATCGACAGAAGAGAGCTGAATTTTCATAAAGTCCTAGATTTGCAGTTGCGGTAAACGACTTGCGATGGGATCACAATGTCGATTCGCGTAAAATAGGGGTCTATTGTCCTAGTTAATTCATCGATCTGTCAAAGTTCAAATCCTCAGGAAGCCACAAACTCCATCCCATGATCCTGCGTAGAGCCCTAGCCCGAGAAGTTTTGCTGACGAGTAGCGCGGTAACTGCTGTCATCTTCAGTATATTTCTTGTGGTCAGGGTGTTGGGATTTTTACGACAGGCGGCAGAGGGAGTTATCCCGGTCGATAGTATTTTTCTACTCCTGTTCCTAAAGGTCATAGCCTATATGGACGTCCTTTTACCTCTTATGATGTTTGTGGCCATGTTATTGGTTTTAGGGCGCTGGAGTCGTGAGAACGAACTCACCATTATGGCGGCGTCTGGTTTTAGCCTTTGGTATTTGGCTCGACCGACGGCGTTTCTAATTCTGGTTGGGACTGTCATTGTGGGCGGCTTTTCAATTGTCGTGGGGCCGATGGCTGTCCGCGCGGTTGGCGCTCTGGAACATGAGCTTAAAACACGTACCGATATTGTCGGCGTAAGTCCGGGTGTTTTTACTGAGACGCGAGCAGGGCAAGGCGTGTACTTTATTGAAAAACTCAGCAAAGAAACTGATAAGTATGAGGGCGTTTTTGCATGGGGGTCCAACGGCGGGCAAGAAGGGATTGTATTGGCGCAAAGTGCGTATCGGCGCGCCGACTCCGAGAAAGGCAGCGTTTTTCTAGTGCTCGAAAATGGTGTTCGTTATGAAGGTGCGCCTGGCGATAGTGTTTATCGAGTGATTAATTTCGAACGCTATACATTGCGAGATAGGAAGATGGCAAGCGCACCAGTTCGGTACCCCCTGCATGGGTGGAAAACGACGAGACTCTGGCGTTCGATGGGGCCTTATGAGCAAAAAGAGATCGCTTGGCGAATTTCCAAAGTCATTGTACTGCCAATTTTGATGATTTTTGCTTTGAGCCTTGGAAGGGTTGAGCCAAGGAGTAATCGTTACGTCTCAATGTTTTCGGCTTTGTTGATTTATTTCACTTATACGAATCTAGTCACAATGGCATGCGCCCGCGTACCCGCCAGTGGTTTCTCTGCCTGGGTCTTGTTGGGCTGTATGCATTTAATCTTTGCAAGCGCAGCCGTGTATTTGTTGTGGTGCCGAACACGTGGGAGACCGGTGATTTCGCTACAGAGGATGAAGGCGGCGAAGGCCTGATTGCTGATGCGTTTGCTTGATCTCTATTTGGGCAGGATTCTTTTGAGTCAGATCTTGTTAGTGATGTCAGTGTTGGTCGGCATCTTTGCCTTCGTGACTTTTATTGACCAGGTGTCTTATTTGGGGACGGGGAACTATTCAGTCTGGGATGCTTTTCAGTATGTTGTGCTTAGCACCCCTCGGATCATTTATGAGATTTTTCCGATGGCTGTGTTAATCGGGGCCATTTTGGGATTGTCTTTGTTAGCGCTTGATTCAGAGTTGATCGTAATGCGAGCAAGTGGTGTATCGATCGGGCAGATTACTTTCGCGGTACTAAAATTAGGGCTGGCGCTCGCACTGCTTGCACTGATAATTGGCGAGTTTTTGACGCCTTGGTCGGAGACGCTAGCGCAACGTGGTCGTGCAGAAGCCCTTGAGCAAAACATTGAACATAAATCCAATTCAGGATTATGGATGCGTGATGGGAACACCTTCGTTAACGTGAGAGAGGTGCTTCCTGATCTCAGTTTGCGTGAAATTCGAGTTTTCCAGTTCGATAGTGTGAGTCAGTTGCGTGCATTAGTTCATGCCGAGAAGGGAACTTACAGAACGCAGTATTGGGATCTCAGCAACGTAAAACAGACGCTGATTGATGAAGATGGCTTTACCCAAGTGAGCGAATCACAGAAAGCACGATGGAAGACGTCGGTCACACCGCAAACGATGTCGGTATTTTTGGTCCAGCCTGATCAGCTATCTCTGATGCAGTTGCGCAAATACATTGCTCATTTACTGATGAATCTTCAAGATGCCCGAAACTTCGAGCTAGCCTACTGGTCAAAGCTCACGCTACCCCTCGCCACCGGCGTAATGCTTCTGCTTGCAATACCATTTGTGTTTGGGAGTATTCGTGCCAACAGTATGGGTCGAAATCTTTTTGTTGGCATTATGATTGGTATTATCTTTTTCGCGGTGAGCAAAGCACTTGGGTATATCGTTTTGGTTTACAACCTTCCGCCGCTTTTAGGTGCAACATTGCCTACGATGGGCTTTGCTGCGGCGGCGGGCCTTTTGTTTCGACGAATTCGCTAAAAGCTAAAGGTCTTTTTGTACGGCGCTATCCTAAAACACTCATTGGTTCGACGTAGTTATATCCTAGATCAATAGCCACTTCAGCGTTCGTGACTTGGCCATCGTGAACGTTGAGTCCGTTGCAAAGATGTGAATCCGCTTTTAATGCCTCGCGGAAACCGTGATTAGCAAGAGTCAGGATGTGCGGCAGCGTGACATTGTTCAAAGCATATGTGGATGTCCGCGGCACACCGCCCGGCATATTTGCTACGCAGTAATGCACAACATCATCAACCACATAAGTGGGGTCAGCATGAGTTGTGGCTTTTGACGTCTCACAGCAGCCTCCCTGGTCAATCGCGACATCAACAATCACTGAGCCTGATTTCATCGCGACTACCATTTCGCGAGTGACCAGCTTTGGTGCGGATGCTCCTGGAATCAGAACGCCGCCGATAACAAGATCGGCATCGAGCACATGTTTTTCGACAGCGTCGCGCGTTGAGAAAACCGTATGGGTTGATGTCCCGAATTGTTGCCAATGCGCTTCTATCACCTCAGGACTTCGATCAACGACCCATACTTCAGCGCCCATTCCCACAGCAATCGCAGCAGCGTGTTTGCCAACAACGCCGGCGCCCAATACCACGACTTTTGCTCGATCTACTCCGGGCACACCCCCTAACAGGATGCCACGACCACCATGAGGGTGCTCAAGGCAATGAGCGCCAGCCTGGATCGCCATGCGTCCCGCGACTTTCGACATTGGCGCGAGCAAGGGAAGCCCACCGTAAGGAGAGGTGACGGTCTCATAGGCAATACAGGTAGCCCCACTGCTGATGAGATCTTTTGTCTGATCAGGATCTGGCGCGAGATGCAGGTAGGTAAAAAGTATTTGACCTTGCCGCAGCATCGCCCGCTCCACAGCCTGAGGCTCCTTAACTTTCACAATCATTTCAGCTGATGAAAAGATATCTTCCGCCCGATCGATAATCGTGGCACCGACTGCCCTATATTCATCATCGATCGCGCCGATGCCCTCTCCTGCGCGCGTCTCGATCATCACTGAGTGCCCGTGACTGACAGCCTCCCGGACGCTGGAAGGCGTCATCCCAACACGATACTCGTGGTTTTTTATCTCCTTTGGTACTCCAATTTTCATTTTTGCCCCCCGGCTTTAGAAAATGATGGTCAAAATAGATTTGACCACTTATAAATAAACAGGCTTGTGAATAATCCTAAATTAAGCGACCTCTTGTGGGCGCATATCTTTGGGGTTAATACCTGCTACCGCCACTGGCGCTTTCATGGCATCTCTCCGGAAAGGCTCGCCGAGTTCTTGGTTAAGAACGACCTCTATGAAGGTTGTAACGTTCTTATTCATTTGCTCGTCAACGGCCGTTTTGAGAGCGTTGGTTAAGCCTTCCGCAGTTTCTGCTTTGACGCCTTTGATTCCGCAGGCTTCTGCCACTTTTGCGTACTCCACTCCAACGTTCAGTTCTGTGCCCACAAAATTATCTTCGTACCAAAGGGTGGTGTTTCGTTTCTCAGCGCCCCACTGATAGTTTCTGAAAATAATCATCGTAATGGGCGGCCACTCGTTTCGTCCACAGGCGGTCATTTCGTTCATCGAAATGCCAAAGGCGCCATCACCGGCAAAGCCAATGACAGGTGTGTCCGGGCAGCCGATTTTTGCACCCAAGATAGAAGGGAATCCATAACCACAAGGACCAAATAATCCAGGCGCTAGATATTTTCGACCCGCTTCAAAACTCGGATAGGCGTTGCCAATAGCGCAGTTATTGCCAATGTCTGACGACACAATGGCATCCTGAGGCATCGCAGCCATGATGGCTTTCCAAGCCTGTCGTGGAGACATGCGCTCGGGTTGGCTATCACGTGATCGTTGATTCCAGGTTGTGCCTGGATCATCGTCTTCGTGATCCATTTGACTGAGTTCATGGATCCAGGCTGATTTAGACTGTTTGATTTCTTCTTTACGAGAATCACGGTTTTGATCCCCCGCACTGCTGGACAGTTGTTCCGAAATTTGCTCTGCCACCTTTCGAGCATCTCCCTGGATCGCAACATCGACATTTTTGGTCAACCCGATTCTGTCGGCGTTGATGTCAACTTGAATCAACTTTGCATCGTTCGGCCAATAGTCAATCCCATAACCGGGTAAGGTCGAGAACGGATTTAACCGAGTGCCGAGGGCTAAAACCACATCGGCTTTGGAAATGAGTTCCATTGCGGCTTTTGAGCCGTTATAGCCAAGTGGCCCCGCCGCAAGAGGATGTGAGCCGGGAAACGCGTCGTTATGCTGGTAGTTACAGCAGACTGGCGCATCTAATTTTTCCGCCAGCTGGGCAGATGCGGGGATTCCGCCGCTCAGTACAACGCCGGCCCCATTTAAGATAACCGGGAATTTGGCGTCGGATAGCAGCTGCGCCGCGTTTGCAATGGCGTCAGCACCGCCTGGCGAACGTTCAATCTTGATCACTTGAGGCAGTTCGATATCGATAACTTGAGTCCAGTAATCGCGTGGTACATTGATCTGTGCGGGCGCCGAGCCTCGACGCGCTTTCTCGATGACCCGATTGAGGACTTCTGCCATTCGGGACGGATCTCGAACTTCTTCTTGGTAACAGACTAAGTCTTGGAAAATTGCCATCTGCTTGACTTCTTGGAACCCGCCCTGGCCAATAGTTTTGTTAGCCGCTTGAGGTGTCACGAGTAAAAGCGGCGTATGATTCCAATAAGCCGTCATTATTGGCGTAACAAAGTTCGTGATTCCAGGCCCGTTTTGGGCAATCGCCATGCTCATTTTTCCCGAGGCGCGGGAGTAGCCATCGGCGCTCATGCCAGCGTTGCACTCGTGAGCGCAATCCCAGAAACTGATTCCGGCCTGGGGAAATAGGTCAGAGATTGGCATCATTGCTGATCCGATAATTCCAAAGGCGTGTTCGATACCCTGCATCTGCAGTACTTTGACGAAAGCCTCTTCAGTGGTCATTTTCATGGGTGCACAGCTCCTGTTTTTTGGCGTTAAGGGATAAGATAAAAAGTTCTTGGCGTTTTGTTGATTCAGCTACCGCGTTCGCAGGGCGCTCTTGAAAAGCCACGTTTGACCGAACATTAGTCGATTGACAGTCCAGTCGCATAGGACCAGCGGGAAGGTCAGTGATATGCCAGTTGCCGGTCTAGTTGAGCCACGGGTGGTTGGGGAGAGGTTGCAAGCCCTGTTTGTAGTTAAGAGGCGTTTGACTTGTGCGAGGAATCTGAATTAACGATCGAGGCAATTTGTCGCACGCCGGGCTCGATTTTATCCACAGGAATTGATGAAAATCCTAGTCTGAGATACGCGCATGGACTTGGCGGGCGATGAAAGAAGACCTCTCCAGATTCAAAAAGCAGGCTTTTTGACAGGCATTTTTTCTGGAGATCATCGACATCTACTCCTGATGGAGACTGAAGCCAGAAAGACGACCCCCCTGTGGATGGGCTGATGCGCCAATTTGGCAGGTAGGTTGTAATTGCTGTTCTGAGCGTGTGCCAGCGATCACTCAGTGAATGACTCAATCGGCGAATTAAAGCATCATGGTAACCCCGCTTGAGAAACTGGGCGACGATGAGTTGGTTATTGGCTGGAGGATGTCGACTCATCAGTCGTCGTAAGACCCGAGCTTCGCGAATAAAATCTTCCGGCCCAGTCATGAATCCAACGCGCAGACCAGGTGCTAACGTTTTTGAGAGACTACCAATGTAGATAACGACACCGTCTTTATCGAGGCTTTTTAGTGCCGGAATGGGATTGCCATGAAAGTTATGCTCGCTTTCATAATCATCTTCAATAATAACAAATTGCTGCTCTTTGGCAGATTGGAGTAGTTGTTCTCGGCGCGAGCGACTCAGCGTGACGGTAGTTGGAAACTGATGGCTTGGGGTTAGATAAAGGCATTCGCAATCATTTAGATCGTTGCTTGGAATTAATCCCTCATTGTCCACCGGGATGGGTTTTAGTTTTGCGGTTCGCGATAGGAATATGTTTCGGGCATCCGGGTATCCCGGATCTTCGATGGCAACAGTTTTATGTTGATCAAGCAATAGATCCGCGATCAAAAACAGTGCCTGTTGAGCGCCGAGCGTCACCAGGATTTCATCGGCTTGCGCCCAAACGCCCCGCCTCGGAAGAATGCGAGTTTGGATTTGTTCGATAAGTTCAGGATCGTCCTGATCAATGCGATCAGCCGACCATTGCTGAATGGCGCCGACCGTGGCGGCATCTCGACAACATTCCCTCCACTCGTTTACGGGGAAAAAGTGGGAATCTATTTGACCGTAGATAAAAGGATATCGATAACTCGACCAGTCGGCGGGTTTGTTAAGATTTCGCTGCTGGGTGGGTGTGAAACGAAGTTTTTGTGTCCAGTCGATCGCTCCAAAACTACGAGCGCCTGACGGTGGGCTCATGACGCGGTCTCGCAGAATATCGTCACTTACAAAGTATCCGCTTCGCTCCCGTGCAACGAGAAATCCTTCATCGACCAGCCTCTGATAAACCAGAACAACGGTATTTCGGGCGACTTTAAGCTGGTCAGCCAGTTTGCGCCCCGACGGCATCGCGGTGCCAGGGGCAATCTGCCCATCTAATATCGTTCTGACGAGCATCTCCTGAATTTGATTCTGTAAATTCGTCCCACTATCACTGGATAGCTCGAATAAACGGTCAGGAATTACTGGACTCATCTTTGGCAAGGAATTGGTCCTATCGGAGTCGGATGGTTAGGATTAACGTGTTGATATCACATAAAAAGCCACAGTTCTAACGCGCAACTATATCAGGCGCTTTCAATCAAGGAAAAATCATGAAATACGATCCAGAATTCCTCGAAAACTATTGGATGCCGTTCACTTCGAACCGCGATTTTAAGGCAGACCCTCGCATTGTTGAGCGAAGCGAGGGCATGTATATGTACAACGATGCCGGAGATCGGATTCTAGATGGATCTTCCGCCTTATTTTGTTGTGCAGCAGGTCACAGTCGTCCGGAAATTGCAGAGGCGGTACACAATCAGTTGAAAGAATGCGCTTATGTGCCTCCTTTTCAGCTCGCTCAACCTTTAGCATTTGAGCTTGCCCGGCGTGTCGCCAAGCTCACTCCGGATGGACTTGATCATATTTTCTTCGGTTGCTCGGGTTCTGAAGCGATCGATTCTGCGATGAAAATTGTTTATGCCTACCACTATGCGAGGGGAGAAGGGCAGCGCCAGCGATTTGTCTCTCGGGAACGGGCATATCACGGCGTTAATATGGCGGGTGTCTCGCTTAGCGGCATGATCAAGAACCGTCAGGCGTTCGGTCCGGGTATTCCGGGCGTCGTTCACATGCGGCATACCTGGACGCCTGAGAACCGTTTTGTAAAGGGTCAGCCTGAGACGGGAGTTGAGCTCGCAGAAGATTTGTTGAGGATAGCCGCTAACTACGGTCCTGATACGATTGCAGCTTGTGTTGTAGAGCCGGTAGCAGGGTCCACAGGTTGCCTCGTACCACCCAAAGGATATCTTGAGCGAATCAGGGAAATTTGTGACGACCATGGCATTCTTCTGGTTTTTGATGAGGTGATCTGTGGATTTGGGCGAATGGGCACGCCGTTTGCGTCCCAAGCATTTGGTGTAACACCCGATATCATGACAATGGCGAAAGCGCTTACAAATGCTGCGCAGCCAATGGGCGCGGTTGCTGTGAGCGATAAAGTTTACGACACCATTGTTGATGGATCGCCGGATGGCGCCATTGAATTTTTCCATGGATATACCTATTCAGCTCATCCCGCTGCCTGTGCGGCTGGAATAGCGACCATGGAAATTTTTGAAAAAGAAAACCTTATCGAGCGCGCGGCGGAGTTGTCTGAGTATTTTCTTGATCAGGTGTTTGCGCTGAGTGATATTCCGATGATCACGGATATTCGGGGCTACGGGCTGTTTGCGGGCATTGATCTGGAGCCCATGGGTAATCCTGGCGTGCGCGGTCTTGATTTTCAGAAAAGAATGTTTAAGAACGGGCTTCATTTAAAGATGACTGGTGATGCAGCGTTGATTTCTCCACCATTGATTGCCGAGCGTCATCATATCGACAAGATTTGTGAGGTGATGAGGCAGACGTTGGCTGAATATTGACCTGATTTTTCGGGTTTACCGATATTCGATTCTTATATCGACTAAAAATAGCGGAGAATATTGGACCTTGGATTGATCTTGCACGTTAAGGTCTAGGTCGAGTTAGAATGAGGACAGCCAGTTTTGATTTGAAAAGCCGTTTGCGTGAGCCCCATTAATCTGGCGTTGACGAGAAGGCGAAGAAAGCTGAACTTGTTGGGTCCGGGACTTGCTTGTCAGGATCGGATATTTGAAATTTGTTCAACCAGTAGGAGGATATTGTGTCGGAACAGAAATTTAATAAGAGCCGTAGATCGTTCGTAAAGAAGACTGCCGCGGTGTCAACGGCAGCGGCCGTGGGACCGTGGATCGTTAGCCCCAAGGTGCTTGCCTCGTCAGGAGAGGTAAACGTACTCCTGTGGTCGGATTACTGCCCACCTGGATTCTTGAAATCTTTTAAAGAAAAAACCGGAATCACGGTTAATTTCACAGGAATCGGATCGAACGAAGAGATCATCAATAAGATGAAGGCGACCAAAGGGAAGGGCTTCGATGTTTGTAGTCCGACCAACATGCGCTCGCTCCAATGGGAGCCATTAGGCCTAATTCAGCCTATTGACTACGGCCGCATTCCTAATGTGAAAAACCTAAACCCGGCTATGTTGGCTGTTGGCGATACCGAATGGAACTTCGGTGGGACAGGCTCGCACTGGCTTCCGCAAATCTGGGGAACAGAAGGTGTGGCATGGCGATCGGACAAGTGGTCACCATCTCGTGCCGGCGAAATGCCAAGCTACGGCGATATCTGGAATAAGGATGTAGAGGGTAAGACAATGATGCGTCCGCATTCGGGTATGCTTGGCGCGGGTCTCTATCTTGAGACCACTGGTGCGCTGGAACCCGGAGCGATGCGTAACGCGTATTCTGATGAAGCGACCATGCGCAAGACGTGGCAGGTTGTGACTGATTTCTGCATCAAGAACAAGAGTCAAGTCAAACTCTTTTGGAACGATGCCGATAGTCAGAAAAATGGCTTCATGAGTGGCGGGGTTGTCGTTGGCCAGACCTGGGATGGTCCTCCGACTGTTCAGATGAAAGAGGGTAAGCCGGTGATCTATCGCGCACCGATCGAGGGCGCGCTCGCGTGGGTTGACGGCCTGACGATCTCTTCGGCCGCAGCAAACATCGATGAAACCTATGCATTTTTGGACTACTGTTTTGATCCAGAAGCGGCGGGCCGATCGATTGACGGTGGCGGCGTAGCAGATTGGGGCCAGCACGGCTATAACTCTGCGGTTCTTGGCGCTGATAAATACGCAAGCGCTGAATATGGCAAGTGGTTTAACGAGATCTATCCAGGCGATGCTTTGGGTAATCTATGGGCTTGGCCACGTGAGCCACAATGGTATGCCGACGTTCGTACGGAGTACCGCAATAAGTTTGTAAATGCTTAATTGATCTAAGCGCTGACCACCCTTGGTTTTTAAATCAAGGGTGGTCATTCTTTCCAAATTGTCTGGCGGCGCTTGATATAGCGGCGCCATCCATCTTTCTGACGAGACTGACTCGATGAGTGCGGATGTCCAACTCGATAATGTGTGGGTAAAGTTTGGGGATTTCGTAGCGGTTCGTGACGCGAGTCTAACGATTCAGGGGGGCGAGTTTTTTAGTTTTCTTGGTCCTTCTGGATGTGGCAAGACAACGTTATTGAGGGCGATCTCGGGTTTTCAACACCCGAGCACGGGTCGCATACTAATTGGCGGAAAAGATATGTTTGGGATTGGTCCGAACCGGCGACCAACTGCCCTTATTTTTCAAAACTTAGCGCTCTTCCCTTTAATGACCGTTTGGCAAAACATCTCTTTTGCGCTCGAAGTCAAAGGGATGGATAAACGAGCCCGGCGGAAAAAAGCCGACGAACTTCTTGAGCTTGTCGCATTGCCGGGTCAAGGGGACAAGATGGTAACGGAGTTATCCGGCGGCCAAAAACAGCGAGTCGCCGTTGCGCGGGCACTTTGTGCGGAGCCCGAAGTGCTTCTTCTTGATGAGCCTCTGTCGGCACTCGATCTTAAACTTCGTCAGCACATGCGTACAGAGCTCCGAGCTATTCAGCAACGAGCGGGCATTACGTTCATTTATATTACTCACGATCAGGGTGAGGCCCTAACGATGTCGGACCGAGTGGCGGTCATGCGTCAGGGCGTAGTTGATCAAATTGGCGATGGTACGACCGTTTACGATCATCCGGAGACAGCATTCGTCGCCTCTTTTGTTGGGGAAAACAATTCTTTTACAGGTACGGTGACGGAGATCACGGATGGCTTGGCCTATGTTCAGACAGAATGCGGCCTCATGCGATCCCGAACGTCTTCGGCGGCGCCTCTTAGAAAAGGCGATGATGCGGTGGTTTTTGTTCGTCCCGAGTCCATCCATTTTTGTGGAGACGACACGCGCAGGGATGAAAATGGCCTGGTCGCAACGCTGGCGCATCAAGAGTTTGAGGGGCATTTTTGGCATTTGGCACTCAAGACAGAGTCGGGCCACGACATTCGCATGTCGGTAATGAATGATGGTAGATCGGAGGTTCATGAGATTGGCGCGTCGGTCTCCGTTGGGTTTTCAACCCAAGGCGCGATAGCTCTTGCGCCTGGCGAACTTGCAGCTGATTAAGCGTTGAGTAAATAGTCATGCGGAACTGGCTTCGGACTTTTCTAGCGCGAAACGGAATAGGCCTCTCAGTCTATCTGCTGGGTGCTGTTGCGCTTTGGGTTATCGTGATGATCATTCTCCCGCAGTTGTTTATGCTGGATTTTTCGTTCAGAAATAACTGGCAGCAGATAGATCCGTCGCGTATGGGCGGCCCTGATGAT